>JGI24705J35276_12238786_pt1 | contig 67806 bp, 63 predicted proteins | sample TergutNt197P4_FD_35276 | JGI IMG/M metagenome (IMG submission 35276) | reverse complement strand
AGTATATTTACGCATGTATGCACCTTATTTTTAATAGATTAAAAAGGTTATTCCATATTACTACCATAACCACCAAAATGAGAACTTTGCAAAAAGTACAACCTTAAAGGCTAACAGTTGACGATAAGTAGGCTCCCGTTAGATATACATAATACATTTGCTTACAGCCTCTAAATTCTCCAAGTGTCCAATGGGAATAATTCTATTTTGGTTGGTTCTGATTGGTGACGATGTTGGAGCATACACGTGAATTTCCTCTCAAAACTGAAACATTAATAAACTATATATATTTTTAATAATAAAATAATCAGAACTAAACATCATAATTATAACAAAAGCATTAAATTATAGAAGTAAATACAACACTAAACGATAAAAAAGAGGTAAAAAAATGAAAAATAAAATCCAAAAAGGTGTTATATCCATAATGCTTGTGCTGATGATGATCGTTGGAACATTTGCAGCAATGCCCATAACAGTAAACGCAGCAGAGGGCGAATACAAGGTAGGATACAGTGACTTAGTCAAAGTTATCATTGACGGCAAAGAAGAACACGTAACAAGATTTACATTAACCGACGATGGCGGCAATGTAATTTACGCCTATTGTGTTAACATGGACTTACCCTGCTTCTCTAGTTCCACATACAAACTCGTTTCAGCAAGCGACTATTTCAAAAACGGTGAAGACAAACAAATAATGGCAGCACTCACATATATTGCATATAATTACGGGTCAATGGAAACAACTAATCCTAACGGATACAGTCAGTTAATACAGTGTGTAATCTGGAGAATAATACATGGATATGATGTTTCTTACATCGAAAATGTCGATGGAGCAATAATTAGGGATGTAGTAAATCACATTTATGACAACATTGACGATATAACTAAGGATTATCAAACAAGTGTAACCCTACAGGGCATAGGTGATGTCTTTAGGCAAGAAGCAGACTATACTTATTATGGTCCTTTCAGTGTTTCTGAAAATACAATATTGGCTAACGTTGACTTTACTTTAGCATTTACGCAAGGCGGTGCAAGTGCAGCATTTGTTACCGAAAACGGCACTCCAATAACAAAAGTTAAGCCAGGTGAACAAATTTACGTACGCATACCTGGTGGTGTGTCTGGCGATTTTAAGTTTGATGCCACAGCGTCAGCAACACAAGAATTAAAGTATGTATATGATTTTCAATTCTTTATAGACGTACGCGACTTTGGCAACGGTGAGCTAGTTTACCAGCCTTTGTTCCAGCCCCTGTTCCAACCCCTTATGGGCTTTAATATCCGAACCAATTTCTACTCCTGTAGTAGCGGCTTTACCATAAAGTCTGTTATTGAGAAGTGGAGTGGATGTGAGACAGCATGGGGTGGATGGGCAACCAACGACGCTGATTTTAAGACATTTACAGGCAACACAAACAAGGGCGATGATCCGACAGCAATCAGAAAAGATGGCGTGGTTCGTTCCGGCAAAAGCGCCTGGTCAATGGGCATCGAGTTTACTCCTGGCATGGCAGATAAAACTGTTGATTTGATCATGGTCAATACACAAAAGTAGGCACAGTTACAATTCATGACAATGGAAACGGAATGGCAACAGTAACAATTACCCCCACTAACGCAAAAGCGCAGGATCCAAAATGTGGAATCTATACAATTGCAGATATGCCAAATGGCAACGGAAACCTAACACCCAAAAGCGCAACAATGACAACAAACCAGGACGGCAGCATAACCTTCACAGTACCCTACAACAACACAGTTAGCAGCGGCAACGGTAACAACGGCAATGGCAACAGCGGTAAAGGCAACAACACAGGCAATAGTCAATTGTATGTCTTTGTTCAATGCGAGGCAGCAGTCAAAATCCTTTAAGTCTACCAGCTTAAAACCATTTAATGGTGGCTATAGCCACCTTTCTTTTTTTGATAACATCTATAGAATGGTTGACTCTGGGGATTGTAATTGATAAAATAGGGGCGCGCCTGTTATTGGTATATCAAACTCGTAATTATAAATCAATCATGTGTTAATTTTGGAGATACCCTTGTGTGCCTTGTAAACCGTTCTATATGGGGTGCATGTTGCTGTTGTCATGTTTTACATTAACTATGCGTTTTACCAATAACATGGTGTCCTAGCATTAACCCCTTTACAAACATATCCAAGTTGTCGGTGTAAAAGGCGCAATTTTTCAAGCATTCTTACTTTGTTGTAGAGTCGTCTGACTGTTGCAACATTACAATTGCCGAACACCCAGGCCACAACTCGCCGTTTGCTATGGTCAAGGGCTTTGATGACCAAAACTCTTTTTTTGAACCAATAAAATGCCACATTTCATCAAAGTCCATCTGCTTTATGTCGCCAGAAATTTGGTGTTCAGGCAGACGTTCACCAAATTCTTTGATCCAACGATATACCAGTGCGTGGTCAGTTTGAAGGAGTTTTCCAAACATTCGAAAAGAGCCCTTTGTCATCGAATGCAATAGGACACACAAAAGTTTTTTTGCCACTACTTTTTCGTCTGTTCGGTTATCGCCCACACGAAAATTACAACCACACGCTTTACAACGAAAACGTTGCTTCCCAGCAACCATACCACTTTTAACTATTCTCTCCGAACTACACCGCTTACACATTACCACAATGCACTCACTCCTTCCTTATCGAGAACTCACCATTAACCATTCAAGTTAACACTCGTCACAAGAAATACAATTATATATAACCTATTCAGCAGGTTATATATTTTTAGGTGAACATAATCAATTTTTTTTATGGATAAAACACATCTCAAGTGCATCTAGACTGATACACTCCACCTTATCCATAAACAGAATCATCATATCATTCGATTAACAAAAAACTTGGACTATTTCAGACCCCATAAAGACAAAAAAAAGGCCTAAATAGATTTAAAAATTATGCACTTTAAGGCTTTAAAAAAGTTGATATCTTTACATCCATCCTTTTATTCAATTCAGCCTGTATTTCAGTGTAGAGCGCTCTGACTTCGCAGTAGGGTGCAGCGTCTCTACTACAAAACTCATCTTCCTCCAGACACCTGTTTATACTCATCGTCTTTTCAAAAGCGTTCACAATGGTTAAGACAGACAAACTATCTGGATCTTTTGTTAACACAAAACCGCCAGTTGAACCACGTATTTCACGTAATATCCCAACATTTTTCAAGGAACGCGCGATTTTGTGCATATATGTATGCGGTATCCCCATTTTCTCGCAAATCTCAGTGCTGTTCGCCATACCGTTTTTCTGCGCTAAATACAATACAACCCTTATACCATAATCAGTCGTTATGTTTAACTGCATCATCACAATCACCTCACGTTACTCAGCCCAGTGTTAAAAAACGTGAAATACCCCATACACACGCACAAGCCCCTGTCAATATTTCGTTTCACGTTCATTATAGTATACTGGAGGAAAAAATTAGAGAAGAAAAACAACATGAAAAAAGCAAAACTATTTCCTGCGTGACACATATGTTCACGTTTTCTTTTCAAAGTCAGTATCCTTTCAGCGTATTTAGATTTTATCAAATAGCCCAAACCACCCAATTTTTCCCGACCTCTTGTCACCGCATTTTTAACCGTGCTGTTGTCATTGTTCATCAACTACCCGGCGTCTTTTCATAGATATTAAGCACTCTAATAATAGTTTTCGTATTGAACAAAAAGCAAAAGAAGACAGATTTCGTTTACGCAAACATATCCACACCAACTTACAACACGTCAACAATCATTTTTACCATCCCCATGATCGCCTCCTGCAAATCACAGAACAGCTCATCCAACTTCCTTTAGTCGCCACCATATCATTTGAATATTTATGGAAACGACCGAAAACAGAGCACGTAGATATGCCCGTTTTACAGTAAAATTGGTCTTATAATCAATTCCACCTCACACAATTTGACTCGATGTAACCTACCAATAATGTAAAAAATATTCCACTATATATCATCAACAAACTTCCGTTATCTATACATAAACAAAGCTTCATTAACACAATTTTATAAAACGGATATCAAAGTAAATTCCCAGTGTAAAGAAACATAAATCGTAATAAAGGTGTTTTTTAAACCACTTTAACTACCACTTTTTCGCCCGTCCGCTTTGGACTTAGTGAACTGCTCATCACTCACCAACAGCGGTTTCATACTTGTCCGCGTAAAATCGTTCAAAGTAACGGTTAGCATTAACATTGCCTTAAACGTGACAATATTACTGCTTAAGAGAATAGATTTTTTAAGTATCTACCAAGTAATTGTGGCTGATGATAAATTGTTTGTAGAGCTTTCTTAGGATTTTTGATGTTGTTGGTTAAGGATAGTCGTTTGTATTCTTTTAGGGCTTGTTTAGCGATTTCTTTGACTTCTTGGGGTGTGAAGTCTTCGGTATGGATTAGTGAGTGTCCCATGGGTTGTCTTGCTGAAGAACCAAACAAATCCCATGACAAATCTACCTCAAGATAACCGTTCTTTTTGCATTGCTCATACAACCGTGTACCATAAGAGGGGGTTGCAGTAAACAAGTGCATACCTACGTCATAATCTCGTTTGAGCATTAAAGCAAAATCTACAGTGCGCTGCATGTTTTCCTTTTTTTCACCTGGAAAGCCGATAATATAAAATGCACCAGTTTTAAGTCCGATCTGCCTAGCATTTTTGGCAAATTCAACCACATGATTAAGGTCAAGGTTTTTGCAGATGATTTTATTTAGGATTTCTTGGTCACCTGACTCTACACCAACAAAAATGCTAACCGCACCAGATTGCTTCATTTTTTTAAGTAATGACAGGTTTAGGCAGTCTGCGCGAACGCCATTTGGAGTTTCCCAGCCAACTTTAATTTTGCGCTCAATTAAACCGTCACATATTGCTTCGAATCGTTTAAGATCAAAAGTCAGGTTATCATCCTCAAAAAAGATGTTTTTGACATTGTATTTATCAACAACATGTTGTATGTGGTTTAAGATGTATTGCGCTGAGTGTGCTCGAAATCCCTTGCCCATGTGTAAATGGACAGAACAAAAGCAACAGTTAAATGGGCAACCACGACTGGTAATCATTGATATGGCACGATTTTGGAAGCTTCGGTAACCAATTTTTTTGTTATTTAAATAATGTTCCATATCGACAAGATGATAAGCAGGATAGGGTAACTCATCAAGATTTTCCAAGAAAGGTCGTTTAGCATTGATAATAACGTCATCATTTTGGCGGTAAGCGATACCTAAAATATCACTTAAAGGTTTTTTGCCTTCAAGGTACTCGGCAATTTCAAGAAGAGCATATTCGCCTTCGCCAATAACAGCTATATCGACAGTTTTAGCTTCTTTCAAAAACTCTTTCGGTATAGTAGAGACATGGGAACCGCCTACGATTGTGAGAATATTTGGGTTGACTTTTTTTGATAATTCACTTACTTTTAAGGTGTTACCGATTTGGCTGGTGAAGGGTCCTGAAATACCCACAACATCAGGGTTTTGGCGATATATTTCTGCTTCAATTTGATTGAATGGCATACCAACGGTTACAGTGTCACCGTTTTTTTGAGGTACAAAATCAGCCATGAAAGCATCCAAAAGTTTAACCTCATAACCCGCTTTGTCAAGAACAGCAGCAAGATACATCAAACCCAAAGGTAGGCTACCTGCAGGTGGTTCTGAATCTATATAAAACGTTTGAGGCGGGTTTACTAGGAGAAATTTCATGATAACACTTTACAAGTTATTTAGTTGACAGTTTTGAAATATTTAAATTAGCCTTAAAATCAGACGAAAAAAAGATTCACGTTATTAAGAGATATAATCTTGTTTTGTGGTTTTTATCAACGTTCTCTCTGTTGTATGGGTATGTTGCTGCTATGTGGCAACCACATATGTTTATGAGCGGTTTTTTGGCTTAACTTACATGTTGACTTTTATAGTGTCTTAACGGAGGTGACATGTTTTGAGTATGCGTTCTCAAGAAGAAAAACAAAAAGGTAAAATGACTGTGGCTGAAGCAGGACGACGCGGTGGCGAAAAAACTGCTGAAACGCACGGTCGGGAATTTTATGAACAAATAGGTCGTAAAGGCGGTGAAAAAGTTGCTGCAGAACGTGGACCAGAATTTTACAGTGAAATCGGAAGCAAGGGTGGCTCAGAAAGAGCAAAACAGCATGAAGGAACACCAGAAGCACGAGGCAAAACAAGCCTTGAAGAAGCAGGACACAGAGGAGGACAAAAGGTTAAAAGATTAATCCAAGAAGGCAAGCAACGAGAGAAAGCCTAAAAATTCTAGGTTTTGACTGTTTTTAGCAAATTTTTGGTAATGTTTTGCAGGAGGTGAAAAAATTGTCAGATGAGAAAAAAGGAAAAATGAGTGTTGAGGAGGCAGGCAGAAGAGGCGGATTAAAAACAGCAGCAACACATGGTGAAGAATTTTACAGCGAAATCGGAAGAAAAGGTGGAAAAATTGGCGGACCTAAAGGTGGTCAAAGAGTACGCAAACTCATTCAAGAAGGAAAAGAGTACGAGGAGAAAAAATAAGCAGTTGCTATGCAGGTTAGTTTCCAGTTTGTTTTTAATTTATTTTCTGTTGGAGGTGAGAACTTATCCAAAAGAAAAGAAAGAAGACCCATAAAGAAGAATTGGATTATAAGAGTCGGACACAAGGGAAGATAAAAAGTTAAAAGAGTAAATCAAGAATCTGAAAGAAAAATAAAATTGTTGTATAAATTTTATTTTTTAACTAAATTTTCATAATTTTACTAATTTATTTCTCTTATTACATTATATTTTTTAAAAGTGAGTGACAAAAATCGTCGGTGTAGCTGTGCTACGACAGCAACATACGTTTAATAGCCGTGGTTCAAGCTAGAACCTTAAGAAAGCAACCTTGAATTTTAAACATGTTCAATGGAGGTGAAACGCATGCCAATGGATGATGAATCCAAAAGAGGAAAAATGAGTGTTGCAGAAGCAGGCAGAAGAGGCGGATTAAAAACGTCCGAAACACATGGCGAGGAATTCTACAGCGAAATTGGAAGTAAAGGTGGCTCCAAACGAGCAATGCAACACGAAGGAACTATAGAGGCACGAGGCAAAACAAGCCTTGAAGAAGCAGGACACAGAGGAGGACAAAGAGTCCGCAAACTCATTCAAGAAGGAAAAGAACAAGAAAACAAATAAGTAACAATATTTTGTCTGCAAATTTTAAATTTTTATTTTGGAGGTGAAAGTTTTGTCGACAGATAAAAATAAAGGTAAAATGACAGTTGAAGAGGCTGGACATAAGGGTGGACAAAGAGTTAAAAAACTTGTTGAAGAAGGAAAAGAATTCGAAGAGGAATAAAATTAGCCTCAACTAATTTTTTTGTTTTCCATTTTTTATAAACATGTCTATTTGGAGGTGAAGAAACTACGAATAGTCAAGAGGAAGCAGCTACAAAACGTAACGGAATAGGTCAGGGAAAAGGTTCAAAGCGTCAATATACAAACAAAAGCGGAAAATCAGGTCGTGTCAGCCCAGCAATAGTTGAAAGATACCTAGGGGGAATACATTACCCTGCAGCCAAAGAAAAACTAGTAAGCAACGCACAAGGAAAAGGTGCACCAAATGATGTGATGGACGTAATTTTCAAGTTACCTAATAAAACTTACACTTCACCTATCGATATAACAAAAGAAATAGGCAAACTAAAGTAACATGCATTATTTTTTGCTCATTTAGTCTCTAATTTCTTCATTTCCTAAAGTGTCTAATTTCTCCGTTGTAGCAAGTAAAAAGCATAGTTAAGCATAGTTAATGCAAACATTGAAGAAAAAAAAGAAAAAATAACAAAGAAAACTGGAAGGAAAGAAACAAAATTGTGAGCGGTATGGTTGAGTTTTTAGGGAAGCAGTAAGAAAATGGGGAAACTATATAGCAAAAACATGGGAAGAGGAAACAAGTATCCTTTTACTTCGTTGAAATATTATTTATGCGGGTTAGTCAATTTTTTATCAATAGACTATCTTAATCATGAAAAATAGAATTTTAATGTGTAGTGATAATTTTTGGCAGTAAATAATTTTTTAGAGTTTATCCAGAAACAAATTAAAGTTGAGAATCAGATTGTTGATTCCTTAGAAAAAGCTTTGGTGGACATGAAAAATCCTCCGGTTAAAGGTGTTTTGAAAGGCATCTCGCTTGATTCAGTGAAACACGCAGAAATGTATGAAGCAGCTTATATGTTGCTTACGGAAACTTCAACAGCATTAACTCAAGGGGATTTGGATAAACATCGAGAATTAATTGAGAAGCATATTCAGCTGGAATCTGAGTTAATTGAGAAAATTGAGCTTGTACTTCCAACAGTCACTAACAATAAAGTGAAGCTGCTTTTGAATGCCATTTTGGCTGACGAAAAGAGGCACCATGCACTGTTGAAAGGGGTTTTAGAAACTATTGTTCACGGTGAAACCATCACTGAAGATGATTGGTGGAAGATGCTCTGGGAAGGTGCTCCATTCCATGGTACTCCAGGTGGGGGATAAACCCAAAAACTCTTTCAGTAGATTAATTTTTCAACTTTTTAGGGTTTTTTATGGAGCATCATGAAAGCCACTTGCAAGTGTTTAAACACAGATTTTATGTTTGTCTTATTCTAACCGTTCCGGTTCTGCTGTTATCATCAACATTTCAATCTTGGCTGGGCTTAACTTGGCTACAAATCCCCTACCAAAACTTGGTTTTACTTGTTTTGTCAACGGTCATTTATCTTTATGGCGGGTTGTTGTTTCTGCAAGGAATGGCTAATGAGATTCGAAGTCGACAGCTAGGAATGATGACACTGATTGGAACAGCCATTTCTGTGTCGTTTTTCTATTCAGTCACAACCGTGCTTGTTCTTACTGGGATGGATTTTTTCTGGGAAATAGCAACCTTGATTGACATTATGCTTTTGGGGCATTTGATTGAGATAAAAAGTGTCCTTGGCGCGTCATGTTCCCTTGAGGAGCTTGTTAAGGTTATGCCTACCAATGCACACATAATACAGGGCGAGAGCGACCAAACTGTTGAGATGCAAGTTACCCAGCTTAAAGGTGGTGACGTTGTTTTGGTGCGCCCCGGCGAAAAAATTCCCTCTGATGGGATAGTTATCGAAGGTAAAACTTCAGTAAATGAAGCACTCTTAACTGGTGAATCAATACCATTACAAAAGCAGCCTGATAGCAAAGTTATTGGTGGTAGTATTAACGGTGAGGGCAGCCTTAAAGTTCGAATAGAAAAGACCGGTGAAGAAACATATTTGGCGCAGGTCATGAAGTTAGTTAAGCAAGTACAAGAGAACAAGTCACGGACACAGGATTTGGCTAATCGTGCGGCGGCTTTGCTTTTTTACATTGCAGTTGTTATTAGTGCAATTACTTTTGTGGTTTGGACTTACTTTTTTAACGTAAGTATGGCGTTAGAGCGCGCGGTAACTGTTCTAGTTATTGCTTGTCCTCATGCTTTGGGATTGGCTGTCCCGCTTGTGGTTACCTTGTCAACTTCTATCGCAGCTAAAAGGGGAATTCTGATTCGAGACAAAAAGGCGTTTGAGCAAATTAAAGACGTTAACTTTGTTGTTTTTGATAAAACTGGCACGTTAACTGAAGGTAAATTTAGCGTTAATCAAGTCATTGCTTATGTGCCAGAAAGGGAACTTTTAGCAAAAACCATGAGCGTTGAACAAAATTCTAAGCACGCCATCGCTAGAGCTATAGTCAATTATGCAAAAGAATGTGACGTTAAGGCTTTAAAAGTGGAGGATTTTATGGACTTACCAGGAAGGGGTACTTATGGCAAAGTCGAGGGTGATGAGGTTTATGTTGGAAGCTTAAATCTCCTACAAGAACTACAGCTGAAGGCACCTGAAGAGGTTTTTTACCATTTGAAAAGTCAAGGTAGCACTGTTGTGTTTACAGTAATCAATAGAAAAATTGCAGGTGTGCTTGCTTTGTCTGACCGAATTCGCCCAGAATCCAAAGAGGTAACCGTAAAACTGAAGCAGCAGGGCATAAAAGTGTACATGTTAACCGGTGACTCTCAAGAAGGGGCACAAGCAGTAGTTAAAGAGTTAGGGATCGATGTATATTTTACACAGGTTTTGCCCAATCAGAAAGCAAATCGCATCAAAGAGTTACAAAGTAAGGGTTTTAGGGTTGCAATGGTTGGTGACGGCATTAACGATGCACCTGCTCTGGTTACAGCTGATGTCGGCATAGCTATAGGCGCTGGAACAGATGTAGCAATAGAAAGCGCAGACATAGTTCTTGTTAAAAATGATCTTAGAACAATCTTGAAGGTACAAGAAATAGCCAAGAAAGCTTATGGAAAGATGACACAAAATCTTTGGTGGGCTGCAGGCTACAATATTGCAGCTATACCGCTTGCCGCGGGCGTTCTTTATAGGAATGGAGTGCTTTTGCCACCATCATTAGGCGCCCTATTTATGTCGCTTAGCACAGTCATTGTTGCTGTTAACAGCCAAACCCTAAGAAAGTATGATACTCAAACGTCAGCATCCATGTCTGAAAACCAAACGCATGATATGCTACGAAACGATATACAGGTAAATCACTCTATGTAACCCCTAAAGCGTTACCGTAAAACTTGAAAAGCAGAAACGTATAATACTAATTAGTAAAGGCGAGTTTTTATGGCTAAAACCGCACTAAAAGACGGAGTATACTGGGTTGGAGTAGTCGATTGGAACATGCGCGACTTTCACGGCTATATCACCAACAGAGGAACCAGCTACAATGCATACCTTGTACAAGATGAAAAAACAGCACTTGTTGACACTGTTAAATCACCCTTTGTAGGCGAACTTGTCAGCAACATTTCAGAAATTATTAACCTTGAAAAACTGGATTACATTATAGTTAACCATGTAGAGATGGACCATTCAAGCTCACTACCAATCGTGGCTAAACTTGCTAAAAACGCGAAAATTTTTTCTACACAACACGGCAAAGAAGAACTCATTAAGCATTATGGCCACGAATTTGATAGAGTAGAAACCGTCAAGTCCGGTGATGAACTTAAACTGGGCAAAAAGACACTTAAATTTCTTGAAGCACCAATGCTTCATTGGCCAGATAGCATGTTCACCTACATTGAAGAAGACAAAATCTTGCTACCTAACGATGCTTTTGGTCAACATTTCGCCAGCTCATACCGCTTCGATGACGAAGTTGATAACCACATACTGATGGAAGAAGCCGCTAAATATTACGCTAACATTCTCATGCTATTTGCTCCGTTGATTAATAAGAAAATTAATGAAGTCATCGCAATGGACATACCTATTGATATTATTGGCCCAAGTCACGGAATAATTTGGCGCAAAAACCCAATACAGATAATCCAAGCATACCAGAAGTGGAGCAATGGTATTACAAGCCAAGATAAGGTTGTCATAGTTTTTGACACGATGTGGGAAAGTACAGATAAAATGGCACGTGCAATCGCAGCAGGCATATGCAGCCAAGACATAGAGACAAAAATTCTAAAACTGCGTTCATCAAACAATACTGAAGCCGTAACAGAGATTCTAGAGTCAAAAGCAGTTCTTGCAGGTTCACCCACACTTAACAACGGCATTTTCCCAACAATGGGTTCCTTTATGACCTACATTACTGGACTTAAACCTAAAGGCAAACTTTGGGGCTTCTTTGGCTCTTACGGCTGGGGTGGAGGAGCAGTACGTGGCTTAATGGAGATGGCTAAAAAGGCAAACTTTGAAATCTATGAACCAACTTTGGAAGTCAAATGGGTTCCAGACGAAACAGATTTAAAGAAATGTTTTGAATTTGGGCAACAATTTGCCCAAAAAATTAAAACTTAACCCATTTTCCTTTTTTGGTTAGACTTCACTTTAAACAATAAAAATAAGGAATAGTGTTTAAGCTATTTTTAGAAATTTCTCTTTCGCTACACCGCAAACTGTGCATCTGTCAGGTACTTCACCAACAAATGTGTTACCACAGACGGGACAAACGTAAATATCCGCTTTTGGTAGATCTTGCTTGTTGTTAATGCTTTCAACTGCTTTCTTGTAAAGATCAGCATGCACTTGTTCAACTTTATTTGCATTGTCAAAACTAATTAATGCTGCCTTGTTATCCTCAGCTTTAGCTTCCTCGATAAACTGTGGATACATATTTGTGAATTCAAAAGTTTCGCCGTTAACCGCCGCATTCAAGTTTTCAGCGGTGGATTTCACACCATCAAGAACACGTAGATGGGCGTGCGCATGAACTGTTTCTGCTTCAGCAGCTGCACGGAAAAGTTTAGCAATTTGTGGAAAACCTTCCTCGTCTGCTTTTTTAGCAAAAGCAAGGTACTTACGGTTTGCTTGGGATTCGCCTGCGAAGGCTGCTTTTAAATTATCCATTGTTTTTGACATAAAACATCACACTGCTTAAAAGAATAAATAACAAGCAATTAATAAGTTGTATGTTACGTTTTTATTTGTTCTATTATTTGTTTAGACTTTTGTAAAGCTTTATCACTACTTGATATAAAGAAAATACACACCGCTGACAGTATGGTGGAGAAAAACAGCATTAACCATGGACTTGTCAATTGACTGCCATCTAAGGCTGCTTTGACGATAACCGTGTTTATTATTAAGGGTACAATGGGTGTAAAAATTGATAGAGGTTGTACTTTCTTTCTTAAGACAAGTACGCTACCCATAAGTCCAAAGGCAAAAGAAAACATGCAAGCAAGAGCAAGTAAGAACCAATTAAAAGTATGCAGTGTTCCTTCAATGGCAACGATGCCCCAATATAAACTCAGAAGAGAAGTAACTAGTAGCAGAATAAAACCGAAAAAGAGTTTGTTTGAATATTTTAAAGAAGAATCGTTTGCTTTACGGTAAACAGTGTAATATAAAGCAAGAACTGCAAAAATTGCCACTGAAACAAAGGCTGTGCAATACATCCAAATCTGTTGATTAGCACTATGGGTAAAACAGAAAGCGGTATCAGTTGTTTTCCAATAATCTTGGAAAACTTTTACGTTAACATAAACTGTATCCATGTAGGCTGAGCTTTCGGCAGTAAATATACCCTGAGAGAATTCGGTGGCCACCACTCCGTTAATAGTAACAGTTGCGTCGTGGACAATTTTTGGCAAAAACGTTTGATCAGGGAGTGTTAACCCTTCTTCTGGAAGCAACCTGTAGGTTACATTCACCATAGCTACTGTTTTTCCTAAATGATTTACATCATAACTTACCAACTCAACATGAAAGATGTCATACCAGACAATTGCGGACTCAGCTTTGATGCCAAAAACACCATCAATTGTTTCGGTGGTATACTCCTGTTCGTCTAAAGTGGTTAAACTAATTGGGATAAACGACAAAATATCAGCATTTGTGCTCGAATAATTAAACGCAAAAATGCCCATACTGTCTGTATCAAATTCTAAAATTTCAAGCACTATATCTTCACTGCTTCTGACTTCGATTACAACAGTTGCGTTTTGAACTGGTTGACCGTTTTGATTACCAAAGGTCCAGTTCGCCGAAAAAGAAAGGGTCCAATTATTTCCAACTGAAGTGTAAGAGGGGGAACTTGCTGTTGGTTTGATTGTTACATAATAATTGTTTTGGGCATGAACATTTGTAGTACCAATTAGAATTGATAAAACCAGCAGCATAGCAAGTAATGCTAATGTCGCATATTTTAGTTTCAATCAGGATGCCCTTCTGAAGATGTATCTTTTGTGTTTACTTCTCAAGAATATTTAGGTTTTCTGACAAAAACCAAAAACGTGGATATCTGCAAGTTTTATCAAAAAGCAATTTTGCTTATACAGTTCCAAAGTCACCAAGCGTTCTCTGAGACGTTTTTTTAGGACTAAATAGTGGATAAGAAACTTTTGTGCCTTCCACATGAGCCAATTCATTAAGTTGATGCGTGAGGGCACTGTCTTTGCTGATTATATGCAAAACCCGAACACGTCTAACTATCAACGCATCACTGATTAAATTTCGGTGACAACTCCAAGGCAAAGCCTCGGCACACATTATCGCTAAGCAATTTTCTTTAGCTAAAACAATGATTTTTAACAGATTTTCTGTGAACTCTTTGGTTTGCATAAAGTCTGCATATCCACGAAAGCTACTAGTTCCCAAGGCAAGATTAATTGAATCCTTTTTTGGATGACGCAGTCCACCAATGTCTGGAAGAGATAAATATTTTATGCCGCAGGGTTTTAAGATATTTGACAGGGTGTCCTTGTTGAATTGGGAGTTATGTCGACTTCGTGGCACTGCACGCATATCAATAAGCAGTGCAATATTGTAGACTTTTAGGATTTCAATAAACTCCTCAATTGAACGAGTTGAATGCCCAACTGTGTAGATTGTTAAATCCTGCCGTTCAACCAAAATCTTCACCAGTAACAGATATTGCGGTAGAGGGTTAAAATTTTATTGCAACAAAAATAAAAAACGCTCATACCACTGCCTTTTTCAGTTGGTAGAATATTACAAAAATGATCTGCACAGCAACTACTGCTAAAACATCTCCATCCCATAGATTAGAATAAATGCCAGCACTAACCTAACAATAAATTTATCACACAAACCACATAGTAACCTCAAAGAACAGTTGAGGATTCCTTCAACTACAGGGTTTTAAACAGCAGACATAAACGATAGGGTTTAAAATATGCACCTACACGGAAGCCCTTACCACATCGAAAAGAACAGCAAAAATAACATTTTGCATAGGTAAATTTTGAACGGGCTGAAAACGTTTGTTTGTAAAGTGAAAAGATAAACTCGTCTGATATGCTCAATTTTTTACAGACAAATATTTAAGAGCATTATCTTACATTTTCACGTAGAAATTTAGGATTAAATTTATATGGTCATCCTGTGTGGTTGATTAATCAGGCGAACATTTGTGCCGATTACAACTGAATTTAAAGCTTTAAACCGACCAGAACAGCTCTCAATCATATTCTATATTATCTCAGGCATATTTTTGTTGGCACTTTTGCCTTTTTCAAGCTTTGCACCACACATAGCATTAATAGGCATCTTTAGTTTAATCACAGGCATCATTATACTGGTTAGAAATGATTTAGCAATATTGTTTGTTGCAATTCAGTTCATCACTGTTATGGCGTTTACACTTTGGAGCATATACGCCTTGGGCACAGGAAACTGGCCAGTAACCGCAGTGTTAGCAGTTTACGCCATATTAGACATTGCCGCCACATTGTGTATTGTGATCTGGCGCAAAAATAACAGCAGCGTCTAAACTGACCTAAACAGTTTAACGCTTACTTCCTCATCTTTGTTGATATACTGCTGATTTTCCATAACCTCGACAAACCCATCAGCCCCTGTCAAAGACGTAATCGCACCAGATGCTCCAGCAACGGGTTCAGCGATTAAACGACACTTCTCAACATCCAATACGAGCCTGACCACAACAAAAGTTCGTCTACCTTTTGCAGAAAACAGTTTTACGCCAGCAAACGCCTTAATTGACCGCATATCACTTGGAGCTCTACAGCAAAGGCGCTGAATAACAGGGCGTACCAACAAATAAAACATCAATAAAGCTGCCGCGGGGTTACCTGGCAATGAAAAAAGTGGTTTGTCCTGTGCAAAAGCCACAGTTGTGGGTTTTCCTGGTTTAACGGCGACACCGTAAACGACCACTCCGGGTTTACCAAGAGAATCAACAATCTGAGGAGTATAATCACGGGATCCAACGGAAACTCCACCGGAAGTAATTACAACATCTGCTGAAGCCAACGCAGCTGTCAAGGTTTTGCTTAAAGAAGCTTTATCATCGGGAACAACGCCAAAAAATATCGGTTTTGCGCCACATTCTATGACGGCGGTGCTTAAACTATAAGCATTGATGTCAAAGATTTTTCCGGCAGGTAATAGTTTTCCGGGTTCGATGACTTCGCTACCGATGGATAAGACTGCAACCATTGGAGGTTTAAAACAACGAGTTTTAGTTAAGCCTAAAGCTGCCAAAGCGCCGATTTCTGAAGCACCCAACACTTGTCCGGCATGTAAAACGGTTTCTCCAGATTTGATGTCAGAACCTCTTTGCATAACGTTCATTTTTGGTGTCACAGCTGTGTAAACTTGCAATTGATCATCCATTCGTTCGGTATCCTCAACCATAACAACAGCATCAGCACCTTCAGGCAAAGGAGCCCCAGTAACAATCTCAACTGCTTCACCTTTACTTAGAACCATTCTCGGTTGCTCACCAGCGAAAGTCATTCCAGAAACGATAAGTGTCATAGGCTGGTTTTCATCTGCATTAAATGTGTCCTCTGCCTTAACAGCATAGCCATCAACAGTTGAACGATCAAATGATGGAACATCCATCTGGGAGACAATGTCTTCTTTAAGCACTCGATTATAAGCTTCAAGAAGCGCAACATCTTCATCACCTAACTGTGCAGGCTTAAAATTTTCATCAATAACTTTTTTTGCTTCTTCAAGTTTCATGAGTTTGCGAAACATTAAGCGTCAACCTCTATGTTGCCAAACATTTGAACTAATACAATTTCGCCTTCCTTTAAGCCTTCACAGTTCTCATGAATTACCACATAACCATTGCTTTGAGTCATTGTAGATATTGCGCTAGGACCTTTAACGCTAACAGGTTCAACAATCAATTCGCTTGCCTCAAGTTTTACAAGGACTCTCACGTAAGTTTTTCTGCCTAAAACACTAGACACTCTACGAGCCAACTTAGCTTTCAGAGTGAGATGTTGCTCAGTCTTGTTTAAACCCAAAAGTCTACAGATAGCAGGTCTTCCGAACACTTCAAACCCAATAATTGACGCCACTGGATTCCCTGATAAAATCATAACGGGTTTATCATTTAGCACTGCAACACCAGTGGGCATAGCAGGCCTTAAAGCTAGACCATGAGCAATAATCCCCGGTTTGCCAATCCTGTTAACTGCATCAGGTACAAGATCTAAACCTCCAACACTTGTTCCACCCGTAGTGATTAAGGCATCAGCAACTTTGAGAGCTTGACTGATTTTTTCAGATATTTCCTCAATATTGTCTTTTACAATTCCAAAATTGATTGTTTCTGCACCAAGTTCTTGGCACATCGCAGAAAGTATGATTTTATTGGAGTCAAAAACTTGGTGCTCACCAACTTGTGTACCAACTGCAACAACTTCGTTTCCCGTTGCAAGAATGGCAATTACGGGTTTTTGGTATACTCTTAGTGTGCTATAACCAAGCGCTGCAGCTAAACCGACATTATAAGGGTTTAGGCGAGTACCTTCTTTAGCTATAAGTTGACCTTTCTTTACGTCTTCACCGTGTCGTATTATGTTAATACAAGGGGTAAGCGGACCATAAATCTCTAAGATGTTACCTTCACGATTAGTATCTTCTAGCATAATAACAGCATCTGCACCTTTAGGGAGAGGACTACCTGTCCAAACCTGTTTAGCTTGTCCAACTGCCACTTCGCCAGTCTCTATTACCTCAAGTTTAACAGGGCTGGATTGTGAAGCATCTATAGAATCTTGGAACCTGACAGCATAACCATCCATTGCAGAGCGGTCAAAACAAGGCAAATCATCCATTGCAATAACATCTTCGGCTAAAATCCTACCACAAACATCAACAAGAGGCAACGCGACTTGCTGGGGCTTTTTTGTTGACCATGCACCTAACCAGTCTTTAAGCGCCTTATCGACATTTGTTAATGTTTGAAAACCTTGTAGTTTTACCACGACAATCCGCTTCCAAACAGAGCAATATCGACGTTACATTAAAAACATATCGAACAGTAAACCAACAAAGCTTAACACGAAAACAGTTAAAAAAAGGTAAACCTCAATTGCCTTCATCATGTTTTCAAGACGTGCGTGGTTTATTAGCGGTAGCTAATGGATTTTTCAGTGTAGATTAAGTTCTAAACATATAAGAATAGTAGACAAACTTGGTTTTAAAACGTCTGTGAAAGGTTAAAAGAGCAGTTTCTGTTGTGGGTCAACGTTTGTTTTGCCTTCCAACACCTGCTGTAAGATTTTCTTCATTTTAAGGGCATCAATGTCAAGGATAGGTGTCTCACAAATTATGGTAGGATTCAGTTTGAAGTCAACTATTACTTTTGCCAATAGCTCAAACTCAGGCCCATAACGAGGCTCATCTAGTGTATGGTGTTTGCGTTCGCCTTGGCTTGAAAATTCAATTTTGGAAAAGTGACAGTGCATGTTTCGAAGTGTTTCAGGACCAAGTGTTGACTCAATTTTTTCTGCGACTACTCTCAGGTCATCAATTTTTTTAAAAGCACCTAAATTTCGCGCATGCAGATGTCCCCAGTCAACAACTAACTGAGTGTTCTCAACTTCTTGGCAAATCGTCATTATCTCATCTATGTTACCAACTTGGAATTTTCTGCCCATAGTTTCAGGACCGAGTTTGACTTTTAAGCCCATGTCTTTGATTGTTTGGCTGACACCTTTTAGGGCTTTAATGCAACCTTTAAACGCGTAGCTTTTTTCGAGTTTTCCATAAAAACCCGTGTGGAATACTATAACATAGGCACCCATCCAGTCTGCTGCTGTTGCCCCAGCAATAAGGCGTTCTTTGCTGGCAGATATAACGTCATCGGCACCTGCCAAATTTATGAAGTAGGAACCATGCATACTTAAGCGGATGTCATACTTTTTTGCTTCGGCGCCAAGTTTTTCTGCGTCTTGCTGCTTTATCTGTGGCTTAGCACCCCATCTTACAGCTTGATATTCAAAAGCGTCAAGTCCCTCTTCACGTAGCAAACTGGGAACATCATTCATTTTTGCTTTAAGCAACCTAAAAGCTGGAGGTACTCCTGCAGTACCAAATCGGGTTTGCTCTGCCATGTAAAATCCCTTGCAATGATAGAAAATGAGATTTTATAATATAACTTTTTCATTAGACTTCCACGGAAAATTATGGCTAAAAAAAAGAAAAGGTTGTAGATTTTAGTCTACTTCTTTCTAAAGAGCAGAATAGCAATCAAGTTTACAACAATAACCACAATGCCCATGCCAATGATGTATAGTTCGTATGGTGGGTTATTGTTTGTATTTGTTGTTGTATCTGCAGATGTTACTAGTAGTGTATCTTGCGCTGATGTACCATAGTATGATGCTGAGCCGTCAAAGTATGCATAGATAGTGTATTGACCTTCTGTTGTTGGCGTAAATTCTACTACATAGTTTCCGCTTGCGTCACTTACTGTGTTGCCTAAGGTTACATAGTTGCCGGTTGGATCAACTGCAGCTATTGTTACTGGAACACCTACTGCTTCATGGGGTCTGTCGAATTGTTTGTAAACGTAGAGCATCCATTCACTCATACATGCGTCAGCTATTGCTGGGACACCGTTAGGGAAGCGTAATTGAAGTGCTGTATTCTGTGTGCCGGGTGAAATATCCATGATAGTTCCTTTAATTAGAATTGGCTTGTTTACTGCAATGCTAACATCTGGTGTTGTAACTGTCATTGCACTTGGGCCTTTACCGATTGCATAAATCTGCTGATTATAAGTATCTTGTGTAACAATGATGCTGTCGCCAATAATTGACCGTCCGCCCCAATTTGACTGACGGAATGCACCATCGATTCTCCAAATTTCTTCACCAGTCTCTACGTCAAGTGCAAAGTATGGCACACCTCTAGGTTTAGGTTCTTGTGCAGAGTGTTCCTCATGAGCAAAGTATACTTTACCACATGAAGCAAATTGCGGTCTAATCCACCAGCTTTGTGCTAAGTAAGATTCTGTATATTTGTCTGCTGCTTCATACGTCCAAAGTAATTCACCAGTCTTAACATCATGGCAATATACAATACCGCCGACACTAGCTGAAATGAGTTTGTGATATACAATGACATGGCAACCACCTAAACCGCCTGATGTCCACGCGTCTGCATAAATTTGTGGGTCTGTTTTCCATAAGAATCCACCGTTTTCTAAGCTAAAAGCGTAATTAGTTCGGCTGTCCTTTACCCAGAACGTAATTACTAGGTCTTCTTGACTTATTGCTGACCATTGTGATTGAACATAAGCCTCCCCTGCAATGCCTACCAAGTCATTAGGTGAATACCACTCTTTATTTGTGAATATCATCCGTCCTTCCTCGCCAGGTTTAAGACTGATTGCTGAAAGAATTATACGCTCGGATGAATATGCACCAACAACAACTCGGTCGTATGGAAATGCATATAGTATACTGCCGTTTAAGACTGTGCCTGCACCTATTGATACATTAAAGTTATAACATCGTGGTAATGAAGCGTTGTAAGAACCCATTGCTCCGCTACCCCAACTTCCAGTGGTTGCTCCAGTAACCCGACTTGAGTTCCACTCTAACAAGTGATAGTTTGGATTATCTGTAGTTCCATAGTTAACAAGTTGGTACTTTAGCATTTCACCGTTTTCACCCCAGTAGATAGTTCCAGATGGAACGTTGGTCATATTATATCTAAGATCACCAGTCTTAGCATCAAGCGCAAACATGTCAGTACCACTAGCCAGCCAAATATATGCAAATGTACCACGGTTATTCATGCTAAGCCATGTAAGAATTTGACCAGTTGCAATTCTACCGCCGCCAAAATCATATGATCGCTCCCAAAGTTTTTCACCTGTGTGTAAATCAACTGCAACAATAGCCTGATTTGGTGATTGTCTGCCAGTTACACCATTATAAGCATATTTATTATAGTATAAAACACCACCCATGATCATGTTGCCAGTGAATTTGCCTTCATAAGCATCGCCATCTTGAAAACTGACATCCCCGTTAAGACCACCTGTTAAACCACCCAATGTATCACCAATAGGCATAGTCCACAAAATATGTGCACTTTCAGGCGCATCATTATACGGAGCAAAGCCATTTAATGGTTTAGCCACCCAACTTCCAGCAATAGACCACCATTCACGCAATTGCGCATCAATCGGTCTAACCCAATATTCATCTGGAAGATCAAACCCTGGATGAGTTGGTTGCCATTCAGTAGTTACCTGTATTGTGACAACCTCGCTTTCACTTGCCGTATAATAGGCCGTGCTAATGGGATTGCCTGAATTGTAGTATTCGCCACCAAATTTACATTGTAGTTTATATTCTCCTTCTTTTGTTGGTACATAAGTTATACCAACTGTGCCTGTAGACCATGTCATACGTGCAAACGTTTCAACGTGACCATCAGGATCGGTGATTACTGCAGTTACGTTCCAACCGTCGGTAGCACGTGCTAGATTGTTTAACAAACCAAAGTTAACTAGAATTGGTTGCCCAACACCAGATGGTTTTGGAATTGCATCAATGAATGGGTATGTTTGAAGTTCACGATCTGTCTGTGCGTTTATATTGCCTGTAGCTGTAAACATTGAGATAGCAAATGACAATATCAACAGTACTGCTACTGTTGAAAATATAGTTTTATTTTTAAAAATTTTTATTATACATGCCCTCCATAGCGTGTATTTAGCCCATGGTGATTTATATCCCTAACTTTTCGATTTAAGTAATAGAGAGGTTTTGAATTAGGACTTTGTGAAGTACGGTTTGAATAATAAGAGAGGTTTTTGAGTCTGCTATGTATACCTTATAGAATTTTAACATAGATCTCAATGTGTTTGATACACAAATAAGCTTTGACACGATTTATCATGAAAACGCAAATTATCAGTTAACTTAGAAGAAGCTACTTATCAATGGAATTGCCTCAGGAAGAAAGAATCTCACATATATGGTTACAATCAGTATCAGCGCGGTTATACCTAGTAAAATGTAGTCCCCTTTGTGTAGTTTTAGCAGATACAAGTTTGTGCGTTTCTTTGTTGCACCCCAAGCTCTTGATTCCATTGCTTCTGCAAGTTCCAAGCTTCGTCTGATGGCACTAACAATAAGTGGGATAAGTATGGGGATGTAGTTTCTGATACGTTTAAGCAGGCTACCCTTTTCCAGTTCTAAGCCACGCGCTTTTTGTGCGTCCATGATGGTTTGGGCTTCTTCTGCTAAAACTGGCACAAAACGCACCGCCGTAGTGAATGCGAATGCAAACTCGTATGGCACACGCGATTGTTCAAGTGCTAAACCCAAGTAGTCAGGTGAGGTAGTTAAGAAGAAGACTGAAAAAGATTCAACTAACACGACAAAACGCATAGTCATAGCTAACGCTGATTCAACGTTAAGAGCTGTCAGATTAAAGTCATTGTAAAAGTATGTGGTTAATATGTTTACGATAAAAATGAACCCTGCCAAGAAAGCTGCACCACGAAGTGATCTAACCCATTGTTTTTGAACCCGGGCTAGAAACACAAAAGGTAATTGCATCAAAAATAGGATTGCAAGAGGCAATATCTGAGAGAACAGGATTGCACTGATAAAGATGGCTATAACATAGATGAATTTGATCCTTGGATCCAAATTGTGGATTGGAGAGAAGACTTTTCGGAATTTTAAGCCGTCAAAAACACTCATTGTGTCTGGCGCTCCTTAACTTTTGATAATATTGTGAGTTCTGCTTCGTTAATGTCGATAATATCTGTAGGTAAACCTAAAGGTGATAGTTTAGTGAAAATCTGTGTTATCTGTGGAAGTACAATTGAAGATTCTTCAAGCAGTTTAGAATTGGTTAAGATATCTTTGGCTATGCCATCGGCAACTATTTTGCCGCCTCGCATCAAAATTACACGGGGGTTGCATTCAGCCACGAACTCCACATCATGTGTAACCATTACTACCGTTTTATTTTTAGTCTGCAGTTGCGTAATGAACTGACGTAACTTCTCTTTCTGTTCATGATCTTGCCCAATAGTGGGTTCATCGAGCACAAGAGTCTCTGGATCCCAAGCTAAAACTGACGCCAACGCAACCCGTTTACGTTCACCTCCACTAAGCAAAAATGGTGAAGTCTTACGGTACTGTGTTAATGAGAGAAAATCCAACGCCCAAGTTACACGTTTTTCAATTGTTTCTTTATCAAAGCCGAAGTTTTTTAGGGCAAATGCGATTTCGTCCTCAACTGTTTCACTAAAGAGTTGATTGTCAGGGTTTTGGAACACAAAACCTACATTTTTTGCGAGCGCTGCAACACTGGTCTTGGTGGTTTCAACACCGTTCACACGAACTGTACCTGAGGATGGTTTTAGCAGCCCGTTGAAGTGCTTGATGAAAGTGGTTTTTCCGGCACCGTTTTGTCCCATAATTGCGATGAAGTCACCATCTTTGATAGTTAAGGAGACACCTTTTAGGGCTTCAATGTTGCTTGCGTATGAATAATGGATATCTTCGATGATAATCATTTGCTTAGTGTCTCCATTAGTTGGTCGGCAAGCTCGTCTGATGATAGTGGCGTTTGTTTGTTAACCTCAAAACCTGCTGTTTTTAACTTCTTGTATAGTAATGTAGCTTTGGGTATGCCTACACCTATCCGACTGGTTTCTTCGCTGTAAAGGATATCTCGAGGGTTTCCTTCAAGACAAATTTTACCTTTGTTCATCACAACAAGGTGGTTAGTGTATTTGGCGGTTAAATCAAGCCGGTGCTCAACTAGCACCACAGTGATATTTTGTTCTTGATTAAGTTTGTAAATAACTTCAAAAATTCTCTCAGCGCTTAAAGGATCCAGAAAAGAAGTTGGCTCATCTAACACGATAATTTCCGGTTGCATAGCCAACACAGATGCTATTGCTACACGCTGCTGCTGACCGCCTGAGACTTCATGTGGAGATCGTTCACGTAAATCGTAAATGCCAGTTAAGTTAAGTGCCCAATCAACACGCTTGCGCATTTCTTCACGAGACATACCCAAGTTTTCTAAGCCAAACGCGACATCTTTTTCTACGCTTAACGCGAAAAGCTGGTTTTCAGGGTTTTGGAACACAAGCCCCACATGTTTTGCCATATCAGAGGTTTGTTTGCTTGTTATGTCTTGTCCAGCTACGATGACTTGACCTTTTAGTTCACCTTGATAGAAATGTGGTACAAGCCCATTAAAAGTTCGGCACAATGAGGTTTTTCCACAACCGCTTGGACCTGTGATGAGCACAAATTCGCCCTTCTCTATCTTAAGAGAAACACCATCAATGGATGGTTTAGACCCACCAGGGTAGGTATACACGAGGTCACTTATTTTAATTATCGTCATCACACGTGCCTGCTAGACAATAAGCGCAGCATAGCTTCATTTAAGCGTAGCTACGCATTAGTGGGTATTTTCTCTTTCAAAAGTTTAAGGCATTTATCCAATGCATCATCCACCTCACCTTTCGCATTAACACCTGCAGCCATTGCGTGGCCACCCCCAACACCTTCGAGGAGTTCACCCATAGGCATAGAGATGTCTTTCCCAAGGTGGATACCAGTTTTTTCACTAAAATCGCGATTGCAACGAAGACTAACTTCGAGTTTACCAGCTTTTTTTCCTGCAACAGCAGCCATGTGTGCACCTAAATCAACGAGGGATTTAGCGGCCGAAGCTTCATACGCACTGACATGGGACAGGGTAATTATCCATTCTCCAATTTTTATGATTTTTGCTCTTTTGCAAGCTTTAAGTTTGGCGAGGCGTTCAGAGTTGTCGATTGGATTAGAGAACAAGGTAAGCATAGCCTGTGCATCTACCCCTGCGTTTACAAGTCCGCCAGCAATCCTGAAAGTGTCTGAGTCACCTAATGCGAAGTGGCGTGTATCAAAAGCTATGCCAGTGAAGAGGGCTTTTGCTTCATTTAGACTAAGTTGGATACCAGCTTGTTGATACATGTCATAAATGATTTCACATGTGGCGGCTGCTTGCTCGTTTATTAAGCAAAAGTTGCAGATTTGCTCAGTATCCAAGTTAGGTGCATGGTGGTCAATTATTATCATGGGAACGTTTGAAGCTTTTAGGCGGTCAACAACCTCGTCAAGCTGCTCAATTGTGTTCATGTCAATGAGGAAAATGACGTTTGCGGATTCAATGTTGGGTTTTAAATTCACTGCTATTGGCAAGTTTTCGAGCAGTTGTTTAGTGGGCTTGTTGATGCCTTGTGGCGCTCCGATTTCCACTACCAAGTCTGGCAAAAATCGTTTAAGCAAGCCTTGAAAAGCGTAAGCTGCGCACACTGCGTCCGCGTCTGCGCTTTTGTGGCATAACAGCAACACAAACGTTGCCTGTTGTTCTTTTAATATGTCTACGATTTGGTTAATGCTCATATTAGTGTTCTCAAAAAGTTTTCACTTGCCAAATGTGCTTGGACAACTGCTTCTTTTACCAGAGCGTCGACATCAACATCTTTGGCGGCTTCATTTAGGGTAAGATTTATTTCAACACTTAAATCAACGGGTTTTATGCCTTGGGCTTCTACAATGATATCTAGTCGATCAATCAGTTTAGAACTAATCTTAGCTTGAATGTGATTACGCGCAGCGTTTTCAGCTGTTTCACATAGAGTTTCAACTTGTTCGGTAGTTAGCTCGGGTAAACCCAGCTCTACCAAGAATCATGTCACCTAAAAAGAAAAGTTACTGTTGACCCGCTATGGGGTTTATGTCTTCTTGAAGTTTAGTTTGTGTTTCTTTAACTTGGCTGCGTATGCGTTCTTCCTGCTTTGCGATGACGGTACTGCGTGTTACAAGGAGGTCTTTGCGTTCGTTTAGATCTGTAGAGATTTTAGTTTTGTCAGATTTTACCAACAATGAACCGATAGCTTTGTAGATTACTGCATCATCAGCGGTTTTTGCCATTTCAGCAAGTGTCTGTTCTACCTCGCTTTTCTCCATTTCAACCTGCTGCTTTTGTGCAAGGATAGACTGCAGAGTTTGCTGTAGCTGCTGTAGCCGTAGCAGTCTTTCTTGGACGTTAGGAGGTAATTTTGATAACTCGTCACTCAAGTTTAATCCTTCCGTAACAGGCAATAAGCGAGGCCCAATAATAAGCGTTTCCAACTCTTTTTTGGTTTTCAATTGCCTATTGTTTACATAGGATTGTGAACTTGGTTTCTGTGGTTTCTTTTTGTTTTAGATCAGATTATCGCTAAGAAATCAAAGTTTTTTTAGTTTAGCTATGAAGAATCCGTTGCATTCATGTAGATGAGGATAGAGTCGTCGGCATTGAGTCAACCCACGTAGACCAGGCAAGCCAAGTTCTGGTGTGATTTCTACGAGGTGAAAATCTGGGTGTTCTTTTAGGAAGTGTTCGATGACCATTTCGTTTTCTTCAACTGTTATGCTACAAGTTGAATAAGTTAGGTAACCACCTGCAGTGACTTTTTTGGCGCAGTTGGTTATCATTTGCTGTTGGACTTCTGCCATATTTTCTATTGATTTCTGGCTTAGACGCCATTTTGCTGAGGGTTGTTTGGCAAAGACACCAGTGCTAGTGCATGGTGGGTCTAAAACTACAAGATCAGCTGTCCCAATAAATGGCAGGGACAAACATGCGTTAGCTGTCACAGCTTCAGCGATGGTTACGTCCATGTAGTTAACTTCTTGGCGCCAAGTCTTCATTCGTCGCTTAGAGAAATCCACGGAAATGATACTACCCTGATTCTGCATTAACTGGGCAAGATAAGTGGTTTTAGCCCCAGGGGCAGCGCAAACATCGAAGATTTTGCTTCCGGGTTTGGGTGCGGCAGCTTGAGCAGCGAAACAGCTAGCTTTGTCTTGAACATAAAACAAGCCTAGTTTGTAGCTTTCAAGAGTGTTTAGAGGCTGTTTAAGCTCTAAAATTTTGTATGTGTCTTGCAAGGGCTCAGTTTTTTGAAGTTTTACACCTTCTGTAGCGAGTTTTTGAAGTATTGCGTCTGGATCGCTTTTGAGAGTATTGATACGAATGTATGTGGGGGGTGGGATGTTGCTTGCGCGTAGAAAAGTGGCGGCTTCTTCACTGCCAAATAAATTAATACAATATCTCACAAACCAGAGTTGCTGAAAAGTTTCAAGGCTTAAACGTTCCTCATCATCAGAGGCTTCCAGAATCGGCTGCAGTTGCTGCGTTAACAAGAAGCCAACATATGGTTCAACTTGCAACAGGGTTTTCCAGCCCAAGATTGAACGAGCAAGACCAACTATGTTTTGGGCTTCTTGCAAGTTGTATTTACCCCAATTTTTGGCGACACGAGTTTGGTAAACGTAAAGTCTTAAAAATGATTGGACTCCAAGGGTGAATTCACCGATTTTTTTAGGTGCAATAATGGTGTTTATGAATTTATCAATTAGGTTTCGACTACGAGTTGTTTCTACTACTAAACCATAGGCATAACGGATGGCATTTGAGTTAGTTTCGTTTAGCTGCTTAATTGTCTTTGCCAATGCGATGTGTTCGCTTAGGCGTTGCATTTCAATCCAGCTTAACGTTTCAATAGCGATTGTCCAAGCATTCTTTAACACTATAAATTCACAGCTTACACTGAATACAATGCTTCTAAATAAGACTTAAAAATTGAGTCCAAGAATTGTACGGTCACAGCCACATATATTTATGAAGAATTCATGGGTGTATGAAATATGTGTTTTTAAATTAAGATTCGTCAAAATGGAGGTGACATATTTTGTCAAGAAAACAAAATAAAAATGTTGAAATGGAGAAAGGCAAAATGACAGTTGCTGAAGCGGGACACAAAGGTGGAGTTAAAGGTGGTCCACGTGTAAGAGAGCTTATCCGTGAAGGAAAGGAATACGAAGAAGAATAAAAACAACAATAGACTAATCCTTTTTTAACCATTTTTCGTTTTTATGCTTGAATCGTTCACAAGGTAACTTAGGTTTTTGGTAAGGTAAAGATTTTAGTCGGTCAATGCAATAGGAAGGCTAAGGAACAGAGAAGGAATGGGACAGAATAGAACTTTAGACTCATTCTTTACGAGAGAAAATAAGTCAGCAACGTCTCAACCGGTTAAAGTAGCGCAAGCTGAAAGTAAATCTGAACCCCAAACAACACCAGTTGTCACAGTTGAAGAAAAAGCTGTTCAGGTGTCAGTTAAAAAAGAGAGAAAGGTGCGCGTTTTACCGCCGATTGCGCCAGATAATCTTCCACCTTCTTATTTTGTTTCTGCATCTTATGATGGCCGCCAGCGGAAGGCAATTATCAAGCTTTACGAGCCTGAATCGGGAGAGTTGTATTTTTGGTATGATAATATGGGCCATAAACCCTATTGTTTAACCAGTCTATCAAAAGAGAAAGTTTTGCAGTTTGACCGAATCGTTGGACATCAAGGCTATGACAGCTGTATAACTGAACAGAGATTTGATCCATTATCCAATCAGAATATCCAAGTTACAAAAATCGTCGCCAAAGATCCCCTTGCAATCGGTGGCAGACCAAGTGGCACAATAAGAGACATAATTCCAGAAGACCATCCCCAAGTATGCGGCTGTCGAATTCAAGACAGCGATACTAAAATTTGGGAATCCAAAATCAAATATTACCAATCATACATTTACGACCAAAAACTTTTGCCTGGAATGATTTACCAAATAAAAGGCGGAACCATAGAAGAAGCCTCTGTTCAAGAAGCGGAACAGACGCTTGTAAAAATCCGTGAAATTTTCAGAGATGAATCACCAGAGGAACGGGAGTTTGTTGAGATGTGGGCTAAACTTCTCGAGTACCCCGCGCCTAAATTTCGTAGAGTAGCTATTGATATTGAGGTTTATTCACCACTATCTAATCGTATGCCTGATGCACGTGAAGGCACTTGCCCAGTAATTGCGTGTTCAATTTATAGCTCTGATGGCGATAAAAAAGTTCTTGTTCTCAAACGACGAGACAGACCAAATGAAAAACTCCAAACATCCACGGATATAGATATAGAATTTTGTGAAACTGAAGAAGACCTGTTACGACAAGTTTTCAAAGTTTTAAATGATTTTCCATTTGTTTTAACCTTTAACGGCGACGACTTTGACCTCCGTTATCTGGTTCATCGAGCCCTAAACCTTGGACTCTCCAGAAAAGAAATTCCAATTGACGTTGGAAAACGTGTCTGCCTAATAAAATACGGCATCCACATAGATCTTTACAAATTCTTTTTCAACCGTTCAATCAAAGTTTATGCTTTCAGTGATCGATACAAAGATGTAAGCCTCGGTGATGTTGGCGCAGCGCTTTTAGGAATGGAAAAAATCCATTTAGACAAAGCTTTTGGTGATCTTACCTATAGTGAGCTTGCCCAATACTGTCTTCGCGACTCAGAAATCACCTATAAACTGACAAGTTTTGAAGACGACTCCGCCATGAAGTTGATGCTGGTGCTTGCTCGTATTAGTAGTATGCCAATGGAAGATGTCAGTCGCCAAGGAGTCAGTCGCTGGATACGTAACTTTATGCATCGCGAACACCGTAAACGTGGATTTTTGATTCCAAACGCTGAAGATATTTTAACAAAGAAAGGCAAGACCAGTACAACAGCAGTAATTAAAGGCAAAAAATACAAGGGTGCAATCGTTGTTGAACCTACTCCGGGTGTTCACTTCAACGTTGCAGTCATGGACTTTCCTAGTCTGTATCCATCGATTATCAAGGTTTGGAACCTTGGTTACCAATCAATCGACTGTAATCATCCTGAATGCAGGAGCCAAATGATTCCAGACACACAACATTGGGTTTGTACTAAGAAACGGGCACTTGAAAGCCTGCTTATTGGTTCGCTTAGAGATTTGCGTGTAAGATGGTATAAGAGTCGCGCCAAAGACAAAACGTTACCACCAGAGCTACGGAGTTGGTATAGCATTGCACAGGGAGCACTTAAAGTCATTTTAAACGCTAGCTATGGCGTTTTTGGTGCGGACAGTTTTGATCTTTACTGCCCTCCAGTCGCTGAAGCAACCGCTGCAATTGGACGCTATAGCATCACCCAAATCCTTGAACATGCCGAAGCTTCAGGCGTAAAAGTACTCTACGGTGACACTGACAGCTTATTTCTTAAAAACCCATCTAAAGAGCAAATTGAAGAAGTATCCCACTGGACAGAGCAACATTTAAACATGAACATTGACGTGGACAAAATTTACAGATATGCAGTTTTTAGTGCCCGCAAAAAAAATTATTTAGGAGTCTTAGATGATGGCACAGTCGATGTTAAAGGGTTAACAGGTAAAAAGAAACATATCCCAGTTTTTATCAGAGACGCTTTTAACCAAATGAAAGAACGTCTTGCGAAAGTCAAATCACCAGCTGAATTCGAAGTAGCAAAGAAAGACATTGCAGGCATTGTTAAAGACCGATATATGCGTCTAAAGCGGCGTGAATGGACCGATAACACCGATCTTGCGTTTCATGTTGTTTTAGGTGATGATCTTAGTAAGTATACGAAAACAACACCTCAACATGTGAAGGCAGCGTTCATTTTGCAGAAAAGTGGAAAAGAACTACGAGCAGGTGACCTTATCAGCTTCGTGAAGGTCAATAGCAATAAAGAACGCGTAAAACCTGTTGAGTTGACTTACAAAAATGAGGTTGACACTGACAAGTATATTGCGTATCTACAGTCAACTTTTGACCAAGTACTAGATGCGTTGGGACTTAACTTTGATGAAATCATTGGCTTAACAAAGTTGGCGCAGTTTCTTGCTTAAATTAGAAAAGAAATAAAAGAATAGATGATTGCAAGCAGCGTAAATGCGGCCACTATTATTGAGACTATTGTTACTATTTGACGTTCAGTTAATGGGCGATGATAAGTTATTGCTGTGACCAAACTACGTTTGTGGTCGGATTCAAGCTTGTCATTTTTGAAGACAATTAGGGCTTTTTTATGTGTAAAGAAGACCGTCAACAGGATCAGTGAAGAATTGAAGATATAAGGTATTATTGAAATTAGTAGGCTGAGTTTTACATCAGCGATAATGGCAAATGAAGCAATAGTCATGCCGATAGCAAAACTACCAGAGTTACCTACAAATATTTTCCCTTGAAGATTTAAGGCAGTAAGTATTAGCCAGAAAATTATTGGCCCAATCATCAATAAGTAGGAAGAGGATGTCAATGAGGAAATACTCATTAGACCTAAAAGCGCTATTGCAGGACAAAGAGATTCAAGTCCGTTAAAGCCACCGAGCATGTTAACTGTGTTGGTCACAATCATCACGATTAAGGGAATTATTAGATAGAAATACCAAACTCCGAAGTCTACAAAACCAATGAAAGGTAAGGTGATTGATGTACGGGCATTCATACCTATTGCAAAATAAATCAGTGGCAACGCGGCAATTAACGGCATGAATGCTTTATAGCGCCATTTTAAGTCCATCCAGTCATCAAGTAGCCCCATAAAGCCTCCGAAAAGAATACAAACGGCAAGGGTTAAAGGTGCAGAAATACCAGCCGATACTGAAGGACCTTCACCAAGAAAATATAGTAAAAAGAGGTAGACGGTTGTGAATAGGACGTATAGCACGCCTAAACCGTTTGGGACTAAAGGTTTTCCGTTTTTGTGTTGATCTGGAACTTTTGGAAACACGCTTTAGTCACCACCTATTGTTGACTAATTAGCGTTTTGGGTGGTCTGCATTATATGCGTTCCAGTCAATCTCGTAAAGTCCAACCAATGGGACTAGAGTGCCCTCACCTAAGCTTGTGATGTCTATGCCTGAAATGTACACTGGTTTAAAGTATTCCAAGGTTACTTCATCGCTTGAGGGTATAACGATTCCACCGGTTTTGGCAGTGAATGCTTGTTCAGTAGCAGCTAACAGTTTGTAGATTGTAGTGTTTATTCCCTGTTCATTCCACGTCCATCCGTTACCTGTGTTGTCTCCGAATGAGTATCTATTTGTCCATGTACTATTTGAAGTCATAAATCCATCATTTACTAATCGGTCTTTTGCGCTACCAGATATGTCTGCCATCCATACAAATTTGCCATCATCACCTAAACTAGCCGGTATCGACTCGTAGTAGCCAGATACTGTTTGAGATGGTACAACGTACAAGACTGTGAAGATTAGTATGTATTTTATATTTCCTTGATTGTTATAGGTAGAAAGCATTTTTAATGCCTGCTCTTCGGTACCCATGTATACAAAGCCTATGTTTTCTATTTGTGTAGCGTTGACGGTGGCATTGTCGGCAAGCGTAGTAACATTACCCATAACACTTAGCCAGTAACCATAGTCCCACCATGCAACAACTACGTCGGTTGATTTCAGATCATTATTGGCGAAGTTTAGCATGTTTAACCATTGAGGTAATGGTTCATTTGGAAGTACTGGAAGACCTGCGGAACTAAGTGATGTAGGCGCATAAGCACTAGCATAGGCTCTTGGTATACCGCCAGTTTGTGGAGAGAAAGCAAACTGTGTCATGAGAAGAATGAATATCAGTAGTATTCCAAGACTACTATATTCTTTGCTGACGCGTACTAGTTTTCGCTTTGCTTTCGTGGCAACGTTTGGTGTTTCCTTAAGCAGAGTCATAAATGGTTTTAACATGCCAATTATACCCATAGCTGTTAGCAGCGCGAATGCTGGTGCGAAAATTACCAGTAAACGTACCATTGAAGCGCCAAAGTAAAGGCCAGTTGCACCGAAGATAAGTAGGAATATGTTACGGTTGGTCGGATTTTTCAGTACGAAGTATAGACCTGTAAGGAAGAATAATATGCTTATACCAAGTTCAATGTAGAGGTTGCCCCATGCAGAGATTCTGTGTTCAGCTACTGACGCAATTAATGGTGAAGCCGCACGGATAAAGGGATCAATGACTGAGGAGAATTTTCCTGCAATGCTACCAAGATAACCAAAGTACCATAAGGAAATAAAGCTGGCAAGTATTGTGGTTACCGTTGCTACAGATATGAGCAACTTGGTTTTTGCTGAAACATTATGACGTAATAACTCAGCGACAAGCAGTACAATGAAGGCTGCTGCAACAGGAATCAGGGGAGCTGACGTTAGGTAGGAAAGTCCAATGTATGGAACTTGTATTGCAATAAGCAATCCCAAACCCATAGTTACACTGTAGTTGATTAGTAAGCGTTGGTCATATCGTTTTAACACTACGAGAACGAATGCAAATAGCGCTGTTAAGTCTAAGATGTAATATGCTGCACCCCAACCAGCTATGAAATAGGCTAACGCCAAAGCTGCACCCACAGAGTAAATCAGGCTTCCGCGTAGTGAACGTTTTGGATCCATTGACCTTAGAAACAGCAGTATAAAGAACAACAACCCAAGCATTCCTGGAATTTCAGTGTCAAAGAACCCAAGAGAACTTCTCTGCAAAAATGAGGGCGCTAATGCCAGAAAAAGTGCTGCAAATAAGCCTACTGCTCGCCCACCCATATCTTTTCCGATAAAGTATAGTATTAAACAGGACAGAGTTCCTAGAGCTACGGCTAATATTGAACAGAATGCCATCAAATCAACATGTATACCGAAAAAGCTGACTACTTGATATAACGCAGCTGCAGTCATAGGCAATGCTGGAAGAGACTGTGACATGTCAAGACCAGCGGGATACCATTGCTGGTAATTAATCCAATGGTTTGTGTATGGTGAGAACAAACCGTTCTTTACCATGTAGTTAGTTATACTGTACTGATAAAAGGGGTCAAATTCATTTAAGTGAATTTGACCTGTTGGGATTTCCCAGCGCATAGGTAAAATGCGTACTGTAAATGCAATAAAAAGTATCAGGATTAATGCTGAAATTATAAGAATGGAGGAATGATTAATCTTGAAACGTTTCCCAAAAGATTTTAGGCCACTATTAACTTGATCTTTAGACAATTAGTTTCCCCTCACGTATAGCCATCTCTAATCTAAGTTTAGATTGAGTATATCATAGGGGGTTTATTTATGGCTTTCCAAAAAATAACCATTGCAATTACTTTTTATTTGATTGTTTAACCACATGAAACATAACCCATGGACTGTATCTACGCAGTCTTCTTAACCCAAACGCCCACTCCAGCCACGCTAAAATAGGCACCAAACTGTTCTGAGAAATTCTTCCAAAAGGCAACCAATTGTACCCTAACTGCGCATGTAGACAGAACCCAGTTTTGGGCAAGTTCTGCATAACTTCCCTGTGCGAGTGCAAATACGATTTACCCTTTAAACCTTTCAATTTTGCTTTAAAACTTGACTTATTGCCAAAAGACAGCACACAATTTGAATTAAGCTTTAATGTTCGGTTACATTCGTTTAAGGCAACTTCAAGTTCAGGAATGTAGTCTAACACTTCAATCATAAATGCGGCATCGAAAACATCACTATTAAAAGGTAGTTTTCTTGCGTCGGCCACTACAATGTATGCTTGTTTCGTCCGCTGCTTGAGGCGCTTAAGCGAGCCACGGTCAATATCTATACTTACTACATCGGTTTTAGTGTTTAATGCAAAAAGAGATATCCGACCAGACTCTGCACCTACATCGAGCACAAGTCCACCCTCAGTTTTAGAGAAGTCAACTGCTTTGGCTATAAAAGCTATTTCTACTTGCGTTAAATATTTGCCCATGCGAGTTTTTGCAGCCATCTCCCAGTGGGTTTCTTGTATGGAATCAGAATCAGAAGATACTAGAATTTGTTCTGTTTTTTGCATGGCTACTATAACCATAATCATTTGTTTACTGGTTTTACTTCAACATCTAAAGGCAAAAGTGATAGTTTTCTACCACATTTTGGACAAGTACAACCATATTGTTGGATAATCTCATCTGGAGGACTAAATTCAACACCTTCGTATAAAACATAGCTGCATCCATGACAAATGACACTTTGCGGCATTTTGAACCCTAAATATAGATAGAACTATCGTTAGAGATATTTATTAATTGCTAAGTTGCCCATCCAAAATTTGTTTGATAATAGTAAGATGTGAATCAGTGCAGACTATCCACAATAACTTAGGTAATACGACAGTAAACAGGATTATTGATGAGTGATTTTTCGATTAAAAGCCAACTATCTTAAAAATAGTGTAAAGCTTATTGTAAGAGCGAGCTCTTTTCAAACAGTCAAGTGTGGTTTAGCACCGCTTGAAAAAATATACATTAATAATCTCTGAAAAGCCCGATGCTGCAAACCGTATAGCGGTAGCTTTAGACGATGAAGGCAAAACCACGCGAGAAACTGATAATGACGTACCTTTTTTTGCAGCAAAAAATGGAGATAAAGAAATAATTGTGGCATCAGCTCTAGGTCATCTGTATACTGTTGCAGGCACAAAAAAAGGCGAATGGGACTACCCAGTTTTTGATTATCAATGGGCGCCACGTTGGATGACCGAAAAAGGCGCCTCAAAAAATCGCATTTGGTTAAAAGTACTCTCAAAACTGGCAAAAAATGCAGAAGAATTTGTTGACGCTTGTGATTATGATATTGAAGGGAGCATAATAGGCTACTCCATCCTCAAATATGCTTGTGGTGACAAAGAAAAAACGGCTAAGCGCATGAAATACTCCACACTTACCCGAGAAGAGCTTAGAAAATCATTCACCAATTTATTGCCGCATCTTGATTTTGCACTTATCGAAGCTGGCTTAGCAAGACATGAAGTAGATTGGCTATATGGCATAAATCTTTCCCGTGCATTGACCTTAGCGGCTAAAAGTAGTGGTATGTATGCTACTTTAAGTGCGGGCCGCGTGCAGGGTCCAACTTTGAAGTACCTAGAAATCCGAGAAAAAAACATTCAAACCTTTGTTCCAACTCCGTTTTGGAGCATAACAGCAAAAATAAGCATAGATGATCACATATTTGATTTCGAATACGAAAAGAAAGTTATTGAGACTAAGTCTGAGACAAGTGCTATTGCCATAGCCTGCAAAGTCAAGGAAGGACAAATTGTTAACATTGATGTAGAAGAGTTTCAGCAGAAGCCTCCGGTACCGTTTGATTTAGGCGCGCTTCAAAGTGAAGCTTACAGCCTTTTCAAGTATACCCCTATGCGCACGTCTAAAATTGCCCAGCACCTCTATGTTAACACTCTGATTTCTTATCCAAGAACGAGCAGCCAAAAACTGCCTCCTGCCATAGGCTACAGCACTATACTTAGAAAGCTCAGCAAGTCAACACTGTACGAGAAAATAGCACAGAAACTTTTAGCTCAACCCACGCTAAAACCCAATGAAGGTATCAAGTTTGACCCAGCCCACCCAGCCATTTACCCAACAGGTAACCTGCCTGAAAGAGCACTAGATGCCTCTGAAAAAAACATTTACGACCTAATTGTTAGACGATTTTTTGCTGTTTTCGGTGAACCAGCCCTTAAACAAAGGATCAAAGTCTCAGTAAGTATTAATCAGCACTTATTTTTTATGATGGGTTACCGTACATTGAAAGAATGCTGGATAGAATATTACAAGCCGTATGTACATTCCAAGGACATTTCATTGCCACTACTTTTTGAGGGCCAGAAAGTTGCAGTAAAAAAGATAAATCTAAAAGATAATTTCACTAAACCACCTTCAAGATATAACCCGCGAAGCCTTCTTAAAAAAATGGAAAAAGAAGAAATAGGCACTAAAGCAACTCGGGCAGCAACAATTCAGACATTGTATGATCGCAAATATTTAGAAGGCGGACAAAATATGACTGTTACTGACCTTGGTTTTGAAGTAACAGAAGTGTTAAGAAACTATTGTCCAAGCGTTGTCTCCTCTGAAATGACAAGAAAACTTGAAAACGAAATGGAACAAATCCAATTAAAACAGGAAACCAAACAAAACGTGCTTGCTAACACCACAAAAATTCTAAAAACTGTCACGTTGACACTTAAACAAAAACAGTCAGAAATCGGAGGCCAACTTGGGCAAAAAATTAAACAAATACACCTCAACAGACAATCCATAGGAAACTGCCCAAAATGTCAAACAGGAAAACTTGTCATCATTCGCTCTAAAAAAACAGACAAGCGCTTTGTCGGTTGCACCAACTTTTTTGAAGGTAAATGTAGCACCTCTTTCCCATTACCACAAACAGGAACAATTAAACCTTTAGCGTTACCCTGTAAAACTTGCGGCTACCCAGTCATTAAAGTTTTAATTAACACAAAGCAACCTTGGAATTTGTGCCTTAACCCTAGCTGTTCAGCTAAGGAGCAGAAAAAGCAATGAACTGCAAAATTTGTATCCGACCAGTCAAAGAAAAAGATTATTGCAGTTTACATTTGAAAGCTTATCAGAACATCTGTGAAAAGTTTGAGGCTTGGAATAAGGCAACAGAGATTTTTTGGATAGATTATTTGACTAATATTTCGAAAAATTCATTAACTGGAGAATGGGCTAAAGAAGTAGCAAAGCATCTAATTGAGGACGAGCGTAGAAATGTCAAAGAAAAATAAGAAGCAAATAAAACAGAAACCAGCCCCTACTGCCTCTCAGTCATCAGTTTCCTTTTCACTTAGCAAATGGTTCAGAAAAGTCTTGACAACTCATCCATCCGCCTTAATTATAACAGTCATTTTTATTGGTTACGCGTTGTTTATGTTTGGAGGCGGTTTATTCACAATAACAAGCGAAGGCATTTTACCGTCTCTATATTATCAGAATAGATTCTACTTCCTATACCCAAGCATCAGTGATCAATTTATCGCAGACACAGTGGTATCTATGATGTTATATCTTATGGGATTTGCTGGTTTACTAGCAGTTTACCAGAGTACTAAAAGCGCTAGCAAGTCAAGACAAGCATATATGTTGATGATTGTCGGCATCAGCCTTATCCTGTTATCATATATATTCATTGAAAGCGCAATCAACTTCAAGCAACATCCATCACTATAGAAAAAATTTCATTTTTTCTTCTTTTTCATATTAGCTTAGTTTTTCAAAAAGCAGTCAGCAAATTATGTTTTGGCGTTGCTGAACAACGGATTTACCATGGGTGCTTCTTAAGTTTAAGCTTGTAAGCACAGATGTTAGTAAACAAGTGGATTGGCGGAGTAATCAACAGCGACACTACTGCAACTTCCCAGCTTATCAAAGAAAGCGGAAGCGAAAACACGATTGCACCAACAACGAAATCAAGCTGGTCAACAACAGGAAGCATACCACCTGGAGCAATGTTTAGTCTTCTTTTAAGAAAAGCAGCGGTTAAATCACCCAAAAGTGCTCCAAAAGGTGTAAGCACTGCAAAAAGAAGGGGTAATCCAAAAAAGTAGCATTCAATTAAGCCAACGCCTAAACCAACAAGCCATCCGAAAAAGAACCCTCTGAAGGTTTTGTTATTGCCAAACAATCGTTTACCGTCAATAAAGTTTTTGCCGAAATCAATTTTGGTTCCTCCACCAGCAAGCACTGGTGTGCCGTTTGCGCAGTAAGCGGGAAAAATAAACATTAAGGCTTGAAAGATTAATAGGGCTATGTCCATGGCTTTGACCAAACTATTTTATTCATAGAATTCAGTCGCAGATATACCTCTTTCGCTTATTTGTACATAACATGTAATGTGTACCATTTTTGTATGGTTTTTCTCTATTGTTGCTTTGATTACTTTTGTTTCTGTTGGTTTAAGAGATATTATGTTGTCAGCCCAAAATGTTAGTACACGATTCGCGGCTGGTTTAACGTTGCCAGATGGGTCGCCGAACATGCTTCTTACTTGACTATTTATTATGATTGGAATTTTCTGGATTTTTGCTATCTGAGCTAAAATGGCCATTTGTCTATTTAGTTCTCGGTTCACGCTGAAGGCTTTAGCTTTGTTTGGAGCTTCTGCAAATTTTGCTCCGTAAAGCGAATTCATGGTGTCAACGATAATTAACCCAAAATGGGGGGTTATATAATCACCTATTCGATCTATTACAGCGGTTTGTTCTTTGAAGTCTAAGGGTTTGATAAGTAGAATTCTGTCGGCTATTTCGTCAAATTTTCCAGCTGCAATCTGTGTGAGTCTTTTGGAAGAAAACGTGTTGTCACAGTCAACGTATAAGGTTTTTAGGCCTTGTAATGCGCAGTTAAAAGCGCATTGAGTTGCAAGTGTGCTTTTTCCAGTTTCAGGTTCGCCATAAATTAGTGTGATTGTTTCAGAATTAATACCATCATCTAGTTGGGTGTCAATGCAATCTATACCTGTTAAGACTTTTTTTATACCAACCACTGGAAATGCACATCAAGATTATTAGCTTGCAGTTTAATAATGTGTTTTGCGCTTAAAAATTATTATTAGGTAGGCTGGATGAGAGTAAAAGTCGCAGTTGCCACAATACAAGGAAAAGCTTATTTTCACATTGTAAACCTACTTAAGGATAATAATACACCATTTTTCAGTTTAATACCTAATGAGCCTATACCTTCAGAAGTTAAAGTAGTTATAACAACGCCTAAAGAAAAAAGCAAAATAGATTTCGGTAAAATTTTAATGTTTACGTCTGAGGATGAACTGGACAGTTTAATAAATCAAGTTATAGTTAGCTTGCAGGGGAAAGAGTATTACGAGAAAATGGTTATCGGTATTGATCCAGGTGAAGTAACGGGATTAGTAGTGATAGCTGACGGCAAAGTGGTTGATAAGGCAAACTGTTTAAGCATACGAGAAACGAATAATAAAATAAAAAGTATATTAAAAAACGTTAACTTATCAGCTACAAACGTTAAGATCAAAATTGGAAATGGAGTACCAGCTTACAAGGGGTTAATTGAAACTTTGGATGATACATTGCCACCCAGAATTGTTTTGGAGATAGTTAGCGAAGCTGGAACAAATTTGCCGTTAAGTAAACGCAGCAGAAGTTTAAGGCATATAACTTCAGCTACCAGAATATCGACAAGAATAGGCTGCATTTATCAAAGAAAAGAGAGGAAAGAAAAAGATGAAAAAAACAGTTGAAACAGGCAAAACTTTACTAGTAAATGGTCCGGCATCTGTAAAAGTCCTTTCAGGTAAAACAGAAGTCTTTGGCTATACAATAAAAGAAAGCCAGCATGTCATTGTACGTGAAGGAAAAAGACAACCTTTCTACGCTTTAGAAAATACAGAGCTCCATATTTCACTGGGAGCAAATGCAGCAGTACAGGAAACAGAAACAACAACAATCCCCACATCATGGAATGAGGCCTTTCAAGTAGTCACAACCATACAAAACAAGCCAGCAGTAGTCATGGTGATGGGCAAAGCTGATTCTGGAAAAAGCAGTTTTAGCACTTACTTAGTCAATAAGCTTATCGATGGAAAAACCAAAGTTGCAGTTCTGGATAGTGACTTAGATCAGTCAGATATTGGCCCTCCATGTACTATCGCTTATGATTACACCATTAAAAAAGTTACTGAACTTTATGAGTTAAAGGTATCTAACGCATTCTTTATCGGGGTTACCTCACCAATTCAGGCAGTATCCAGAACAATTGAAGGCATAGTCACAATGCACAGAGAAATCATGCAGAAAGCCGAAGCCGACTATGTGATAATTAACACGGACGGGTGGGTAGAAGGTGAAAACGCAGTCAACTACAAACTGCAACTTGTTAATCAGCTTAAACCTGATTTGGTAATTGGCATCCAAAACCAAGAAGAACTTAAACCATTACTTTCCAGCATAATAACTGCCTCTACATGTTATGTTGAAGCATCCGTAGCTGTTAGCGGACGTACTCCCGAAAGACGTGCAAAACTGCGAGAATTAAACTATGCAAAATATCTAAAAGACGCTAAAATACGTTCACTGTTCTCCAGTTATATGGAAATTCAAGAGAAAAATGTGCTTCCAAAAGAACAAGGCAAAGAAAAAGGGATTCTTATCGGCTTACGAAACTCAAAACGTTTCCTTGGAATCGGCATCATGCTTGAATACAACCGGGCACGACGAGTAATGAAGGTGTTAACTCCAGTTAGCAGCAAACCAGCCAGTATCGCAATAGGCAGAATTAAGCTAGATCCTGAACTTAAAGAAATGCCTTTGTAAGGCTAAAAAACGCTTTTACTTCTTTTGCTAAAATTCCATCTTGGTCAGGCAACATTTTCATTCCGTTATTTACCCAAGATGGCAGAAAACTCCGGCAGTAACCTGTCGCATAACGTGAATCCAAAAATATAATTGCCCCTCGATCATCAAGAGTGCGCACGGGTCGGCCTGCAGCTTGAGAAGCTTTTTTCATGGCTGGCAACACGTAGCCGTATTCTCGTCCGAAACGGGGAAAACATTTCTCATAATAATCAATTTGTGCTTTTACCCGAGGCGTCGGTTCAGCATATGGTACTCCAACAACTATGACAGAGTTCATTTGGTTACCGGGAAAATCAACACCTTCTGATGTTCTACCACCCAAGACGCCGAGGAAAACTGCACCCATTTTATTTCCACATGCCTTGAAGTCGGATACAAGTTTCTCATTTTGTTTAGATGTCATACCTCTTTCTTCTTTGTAAAGTGGTCTATCTAAAGCTAGAGTTAAGCCTTCATTGAGTAGTGAATTCATAACATCAAAAGAAGCAACAAAAACGCCTATGTTTTTAGGGGTATTTTCTACTACTTCAACTATGCGTTTAATTATGGCTTTGTACATTGTTGGCGTTCGCTTTTCCATTGCTGTGGTGACGCCATAGCAGACGGCTGAGAAAATGTGTTCTTTTGGAAATGGTGAAGGCGCTATGAACTGTGCAGCAGTTTTTGATAGTTTGGTCATCTTTATGTATGCGTCAAGTGGTTGCAGGGTCCCTGACATAATGACGTTAGCGTACGTTGCAGAGAAAACGGGTTCAGTAATCTTTGAAGGGTCTAAAGCAATGACTTCCAGTTTGGAGGTTTTCTGGTTTTTTTCTGTATAGTATCGGCTTGCAACGTTAATGTATGAACTGTCGTCACAGGTTTCAAGCCAATGTAGTAAAAAATCAGCTAAGGAATTAACGTAGCTGCGAGGGTTTTTGCCTTCTGCGAGCATGGCGCGTCTGATTCCAGCACCAACTTCATGCATGGTCTCAAAAAAGCTGCGTGGGTTAGAGATACCACCTTTTTGAATTATGTCAATTATTCTATCTGGGTTGATTATTTCTTCGCGGTTGATGCTTTCGGTTAGTTTTTCTATTTCTTCACGGAAGAAATGGGCGAATTGTTCAATGTCTTTGTTACCGTAGTGGTTAGCTTCCGTTTCTGCTTGTCGTAGAACGAAAAGTGAAAGGTTACTGCTGGAAATGTCAATGGCTGTTTCAGGCAGGTTATGTGCTTCGTCAACTACGAGGATTGTTTTTGAGAGGTCAGTGTTTATGTGTTTTAGAAAAGCTGTTCGGATCATTGGGTCAAAAGCGTATAGATAACTTAGTGCTATGACTTTTGTATCGGGTAGTGATGCTTTAACGAGTTCATATGGACAGAGTTCTTTCTTTTTGCAGACCTGTTGAATTTCAGTTGCGGTATAAGGTTTTGCGGCCAATTGTTTAACCAATTGGAGGTAATCGTATGTTTGCATGTCTACGTTTTTGTAGTAAGGACATCGGCCTTTGGCTTTTAGGAGGTCACACATTTCCATGAGTGATTTTGAGTCAAAAGCGCCGTTGGCTGCAAACGAGTTAAGGCACATTTCGTTACGTCCTTTAATGGAGATACCACTAATTGGTTGTTTCTTGTAGATCATGCGCAACTCGTCAATGACGCGTTCATGTTGTCGGTGGGTTCTGGCGACATAGAGAATTTTGAGTTTTTTCTCAATTGCTACGGGTAAACATGCAGAAAGTGACGAGATGGTTTTGCCTAAGCCGTTGCTGCCTTCGATTAGCACGGATTGTCTGACACTTACAGCGTTGTAGATGGTGTCTATGAATTGGTCTTGATGTATACGCACTTCTGGATAGGGGAAGTACTCCATTATTTGTGGGGGAAGCGTAACCATTTAGGGCACTCCTTTGGTTTCACAGTAACTGTTAATAGGGCAGTTGCTACAGACGGGTTTTTGTGATTTGCAAAATTGACGTCCGTGTCCAATTAAAAGTTGATGAACAGCCAAATAATCAGTTTCAGCGAACAGTTTTTGCAGGCTTAGGCGGACTGTTTCATAGTCACCCGTTTTAGGTGCAATACCCAGACGTTTGGAGACACGGTTAACATGCGTGTCGACGGGTATTGTGGGTTTCTGGGCAGAGAAAAGCAACACCACATCCGCCGTTTTCGGTCCAATCCCAGGCATTTCAGTGAGAGTTTTTCTTGCTTCTTCAAGCTGCAACGTCAAAATCGCATCTAATGAACCGCCATATTTTTCTTGAATTGTTCTTGAAGCGGTTTGTATTGCGCATGTTTTGCCCTTGTAGAGCCCTGCGGGTTTAATACATTCTTCAATCTGCGCAGGGTCAGCTTCTGCGAGAGTTTTCGGAGTAATTTGGAAACACTGCTTTAGGCGTGTGAAAGCGACGTCAGTGTTTTTGTCTGCGGTGTTTTGTGAAATAATTGTGATGATGAGGGTTTCAAAGGGGTCGCTTTTGGCTTTAACAAGGCTTGGCATAGCTACCGTTTGTCTAAGAATATTTAGCATTTCTTCTGCAACTTGAGCTGTAACCAACATGCCATAATCCCCGTGTGAAAATGGTGAATTAATGACTTATCAGGATATAAATAGCATTTTAACACTTTAAACACAAAATGCAAGAGTGAACAACAATTTTAAGCAAATCCTATGTTCCTCTAACATGGCATAGGTTTTGCTCATTGTTGTGTTTCTAGCTAACTTTTCAGTTATTGTGTAAAGTAAAGGCATACAACAAAAAGCTGACGATGAACATAACAAGTATTCATCGTATTGTGTTAAAATACATGTTTTTGACCGAATTTATACTAAAAGCTGATAAACCTCTTTTTATCTAACGTTTATTCACACTGCTTTAGAGGGACCAAACATAGGCTGCGGTATATTTGGTGTAAAAAATTTCAATAATCAAACAGTCTTTCCATACGTTTACTGGGGACTACGTGCTCAAAATCATCGAGGCCATCAGTCACATGGTGTTTTAACTTACAACCAAGGCCAGTTTTTTAGCTACAAAAACTTGGATCTTGTGCCAAAAATTAAAACAGAAGCAATCAACGAATGGTTCGAAAGACTACCTGGCTCAATTGGAATTGGAAACGTCAGGTATACGACTTCAGGAAAATGTGATGCATCATCCATAATTCAAGGAACACAACCAGTTATGGGTGCTACAGATAAAATAAAACTTGCATTGTCATTTAATGGTAACATTGTTAACGCTCAGGATCTCATAGAAGAAATGCGTAACAATTTTGACGATTTTACCTATAACTGTGATTCTAACATAGTATGTCATAAAATGCTTTTGGGATTTAAACAAGGCAAAGACTTAATTAACGCTGTTCGAGGTGTCATGGAAGGCTTAGACGGCGCATTCTCAGTGATAGGTATATTAGAAGATGGAACCTTCTTTGCTTTCAAAGACATACACGGTATTAAACCCTTATGTGCTGGACATAGCCCAGACCATCAGACTTTGGCTTTTTCATCAGAAACAGTTAGTTTAGATATGAATAGTTTTGAACGAGACTTTGAATTGCAGCCTGGTGAACTGGTAATTGCCACAAAAGAGGGTTTTATCCGACAGCAAATCATTGAAAAACCAAGACAGGCGTTTTGTGCTTTTGAATACGCTTATTTTGCAAGGCCAGATTCACGATTTAACGGCAAATACGTCTATGAAATTCGGGAAGCTTTCGGAAGAAACATTGTATATGAAAATCCAGATATAGTAAAAGAATGCGATATAATCATATCCGTGCCTGAAACTGGTGACGATCCAGCTATGGGCGTTCATGAAGCTTCGGGACTTCGTTGGGAGCGCGCTTCAAGGAGGCATCGTTACGTTACAGAGAGAGCATTTATTTTGTTGAATAATGAGCGTTTCTCGACTATTGATAAAAAAATTAACATTTTAGGCCCCAAAGTTGCAGGCAAAAGTGTCATAATCTGTGAAGACAGCATTGTCCGTGGTGACACGACCAAAATTATCATTGATAAATTGCGCAAGTCAGGTGCCAAAAAAGTTTTTGTTTTTTCAACTTTTCCAAGAATTATCGGTCCATGCTTTTACGGTATTGACATGTCCACTTATGGGCAGCTTATCGGTTCCAGAAATGGTCCAGAAGAAATTGCAAAAATCATCGGTGCAGATGGTGTATGTTATCAATCTATCGATAAACTAGTTGAAGCTACAGGGCAACCCTGTAATCAGCTTTGTATTGCATGTGTTACTGGTAAGTATCCTACGCCTTTAGCTCAAAAGTTGGCTGATGTAATGAAACAGAAATTCCTCGAAGGTTATGAGGAGAAAAGCCGCATATACGAAGCTGAAGAAAACAAGGGCAGTGGTAAAAAAACAAATTAAGCCCTCCATATTTCCTATCAAGCAAACGGTGTCATTGAATGGAAACAGTAGGTGTATTAGTTGTTTCATACGGTGCACGAGAGGCTGCCATAGTTGATGCTCTTGCAAGAAGTCAAAACTACAAAGTAGAATTGTATATTGCAGATAAACAGTTTAATCCCTTTAATGTTCAGCATGCCACAAAACATGTTGTTGTTCCAAGTTTAAATATTCAAGACATCGGCAAGTTTGCGCAAACTTACAAAGATAATCTGGACTTTGTTATTGTAGGCTCAGAAAAACCGATTATTGATGGACTACGTGATCTTATTGAAGCAGAAACGGGCATTCCAGTTGTTTGTCCAAAAAAGAGTTACGCAATTGAGGAAAGTAAGGTTAAACAGCGTCTACTTTTCCAAGAAATCGCCCCTGAAGCTAACCCACGCTTTAAAATTTTTGATCCTCAAAACTACCATGACAAAGCCCAAGTTAAAGTGGACGTTTACAAGTGGCTTGATGAACTTAACAATCAAGCTGTAGTTAAACCAGACAAGCCTGCTGCAGGTAAAGGTGTAGGTGTTTGGGGTGACCACTTTGCAAATCGTGAAGAACTGTTTGAACATTTCATGTCCAACTTTCAGTACAGTGCAGTTATCATTGAAGAAAAAGTAGATGGTGAAGAATCCAGTTGTATGGCATTTTGCGATGGAAAACACTTCATCCCTTTGCCGGATACACGTGATTATAAACGTGCTTTTGATGATGATAGGGGACCAAACACTGGTGGAATGGGTTCTTACAAAGACGTAGATGATAAGCTTCCTTTTTTAACAGCCGCTGAACATGAAAACGAGATTGCACTGGCAAACAAGGTGTTTAACGGTTGGAGTAGTCAAATCAGCGATACTACAGCGCTTCGCGGAGTACCATTGTACTTAGCTTTTATGCACACTGGAAAGGGTATAAAAATTTTAGAAATTAACAGTCGTCCAGGTGATCCTGAAAGCATCAACATTTTCCCGATAATTAAAGATGATTTTATAGATGTCTGCTACAAAATGATTGAAGGAAATCTTCTAAGTGTCGGATTAAATAAGGCAGCAACCGTTTTAACCTACAAAGTGCCACCAGACTATGGAGGATACATGAATGTTTATCCCAACAAAATTGTTAAATCCGACATTGATACACCAGTTGACTTCACCGAAGCGTACAAATTAGTCAAAAAATACGGCGATAAAATGCGTATTTATCCTGGCTCCATGGAACTAAGAAATGGCAGAAACTATGCATTAAAATCACGTGCTGTTGGAGTATTGGCTATCGGCGACAGTATTGAAGAAGCACGTAAAATCAGTCAAGAGGGTGCAAGAGCCATTAGTGGTGGTGGATTATGGAATCGAACAGACATAGCAGCACAACAACACATCGCCAAAAGTGTGAATCACATGAAAGAGTTGAGGAACAAAGCGTGAAGGGCGTCTTTGTTTCCGACTGCGAAGGACCAATCTCAAAAAACGATAATGCATACGAGTTAGCCACCAATTTTATTCCCAATGGTGACAACTTTTTCTGTAACGTCAGCAAATATGATGATATTTTAGCAGATGTTTTCAATAAGACTGGCTACACGGCGGGCATCACATTGAAGTTAATTTTGCCGTTTTTTAAAGCCTACGGTGTAACCGACCGACAAATGGAAGATTTCTCGGCAGACCACATCATGTTAATTGCAGGCACTCAAACCGCACTTAAGCGCATTCAATCAATTGCTGAACCCTATATTGTCAGCACTAGTTATGAGCACTACATTAAAGAGCTCTGCAAAGCAGTGGATTTTCCATACAAAAATACGTACTGCACCAAAGTCAGTCTCGATAAGGTATCCATAACACCCCAAGAAAGGAATATTTTACAGGAAAGAGCACAAGAAATCAGCCAAATGCCCTTAATCACCATACCAGCTAACGCCAAAAGCCTTACAGACTTTAGTTTAAAAGATCAAGCGTTAATTAAGCGACTTGACGAGATTTTTTGGGGCGAGATTCCACAGATGCCTGTGGGTAATTTCTTTAGCGATGTTGTCACTGTTGGTGGAGAACAGAAGGCTAAGTCTGTCTGTGATGTTGTCACACACTTGAAAACCCCATTTGAGGATGTTGTGTATGTTGGAGACAGCATTACTGATGTAGAAGCGTTAAGTTTAGTTAAAGAAAATGGGGGTTTAGCTGTTTCGTTTAATGGCAACAGTTATGCAGTGAAAAACGCTGATATTGCAGTAGTGTCGGAAAACAACCTGGTGACAGTCGTTATCACCGACATATTCTATCGGTTTGGAAAAGAGGAAGTTCTTAAAGTGGTAAAGTCGTGGAGTCAAGCCTCTCTGAAAGCCGCTGGGGTAGATTTAAAGTTGCTTAAAGAAGTGTTTGGGTTTTCAGATACTGGGCCGAAGGTTCAAATAGTTACAAGAGAGAATATGAACTCAATAGTTACGGAAAGTAGCGAATTTCGCAAAAAAGTTCGTGGCGTAGCTATTGGGAGACTTGGATAAATTGGCACAAAAAGTAATCATTGATGATACCTTTGTTGAAGCGTTCTCGGGAATTTTTAGCCGTGTAATTGTCACAGCAGATGACATGGAAACCTTGACGGCAGCAGCTAACGATTCAACGGCAACCCCATCTGTTGTAATTGGCAGAACAGAAGGCGGTGTAGAACGTTACCTCACTGAAAAAGAAACCCCTGACGGCAGAGTAGGCGCTATTGTACAGTTTTGGGGTGAACTTAATGAGAAAAAAGGCTTTGAAAAGTGTCTTGAAAAGTTTGAAAAAGAACTCTCCTACAAAATTCGACAAGACATACTGGTTAAACCCTTCACAGCAGTCTTTGACGCTTTATCTAACGCTGAGGGTAAAATGGATATGATGGAGCGGGTTGGTCACTGTGGTGATGGTTATGAATGGGTAGAACAACGCTATGACCGAGAAGTTATCGTTGTACCTTTAATGGTTCCAGACTTTGTAATTGAACGCTACATCGGTTATGCACGTGGCGTTATGGGGGGAAATTTTTGGGTGATGTGTAAAACCAAACAAGCCCTAAAAGAAGCAGGAAAAAAATCACTTGTAGCTATGCACACTGTCCCAGGCATTGTCACCTCATTTGATGTCTGCTCAGCTGGATCCAAACCAGAAACCAACTTTCCAGAAATTGGTCCCACAACAAACCACATTTACTGTCCATCACTTAAAACCAAACTAGGCAAAGAATCTTTGGTGCCTGAAGGCATAAACTACATAGCCGAACTAGTCATTGATGGCATAAACATTGATGCAATCAAAAAAGCCCTCAAAGCAGGCATTGAAGCCGTACTTAACATTGAAGGTGTGACGCGTATCTCAGCGGGTAACTATGGCGGCAAACTAGGTCAATATAAGGTTCTCTTTAGCGAGTTGGGTATAAATGAGTAAGCTTGACGTTATCGGGTTTGGTGCCTTAAACGTTGATACGCTGTTAAAAGTTGAACGCATTGCAGGGCCAGAAGAAGAAAGTTTCATTGAAAGCTACACTGAAGCCTGTGGTGGTTCAGCAGCAAACACCATTGTTGGCCTAGCACGTCTTGGCCGCAAAGTGGGTTTTGTTGGGAAAGTAGCTGATGATCATGAAGGTAAATTGCAGGTTGACAATTTTATCAGTGAAGGTGTAGATGTTAATGGACTTATTCATTCAAAAAAGGGCAGAAGCGGTGCGGCCCTGGGGTTTGTGGATAAGAAAGGCGCAAGGGCACTGTACATTAACCCAGGCGAAAACGATACGCTTGAATCCAGAGAAATTAACCTTGAATACGTTGCCCAGACAAGATTTTTACATATATCCTCGTTTATCGGTGAGAAACCCTTTCGTGCCCAAAAAAAACTAGCAGGTATGCTACCTGATTCGATCCAGCTTAGTTTTGATCCAGGTGCGCTTTATGCTCAGAGAGGTTTTACCGCTATAGAGCCGCTCATTAGAAGCTCATATGTGTTTATGCCTAACGCTTTGGAGCTTGAACAGTTAACAGGAGAAGCAGACTACCGCAAGGGTGCAGGCATCATTTTGGAGATGGGTGTCAAAATAGTTGTTGTTAAACTTGGCGCCAAAGGCTGTTATGTAACCGATGGACAAGAACAAGTTACAGTAGAACCCTTTCCAATAAAAGCCATAGACACAACAGGTGCGGGGGATGCTTTTGATGCAGGTTTTCTTCATGGATTACTAGACAACAAAAATAATCTCTATGAATGCGGTAGACTGGGTAATTTTGTGGCTTCCAAAAGCATCATGACAATGGGCGCTAGAGCAGGCTTACCCTACAAAAAAGACTTATCTTCAATTCACTAACAAAGACAAAAACTGTTTTTATTTTTACCAACTTATTTTTTGTACCGCATATAAACATACATTTGAAGACAGCGACGTGACAATGATACAAACTTCCCAATAAAAGAGAATACAAACATTATCTATAGCATAAACACCTCCTGTGTACAACATCAAAGTATGAGCAGGGTTTATCAAATTTGATACATTGTCTTTGAAAAAAGCCTTATTCAAACAATTTGTTTAGTTTCTATCATGTGTTCCGCTTTGGAACAGAAATGTTCCGTGAGCAGAGCTAATAGCCGCTTTAGCCCATTACGTGACGGTGAAAAAACATGAAAAACAAAAAATTCGTCATATGTTTGATACTATCACTTACTATTGGAATTGTAGCAACAACACCTTTACTCATGGCAGAACTAAGAGTACAACCTTGGATTACAAAGGCACAGGGACCAACAGCACCCTTCACTTTTGAAGTCGTCTATGCAAACTTTACAATAACAGACCCCGATGCACCTATAACTCAAAATAGCGGATCAAGAATAGACTACGAAGTAATTATTAATGTCACTAATCCCTCTGAATACAGGACTATCTTGCATGGAATAAGTTTCTTTACGGCGCAAGAAATCCAAGAAACCACAGCCCAAGCAATAATAGATTCTATCAACACTCCCGGTAGCAGTGGTGGAGGCATAGAAGCAAAAGGTGCTTGGGTTGACGGTGTATACTATAACGTTACATGTACCATCCCCTGGCCATCCATTGACGAAAACGGAGTAGTTATTGGAAATCTGGATGAGAAATTAAACACATGGAAATTTATAGATGATTCTGGCGATATCAGAACAAATGAAAACAGTACAATCGAAGAAATGTATAATGCCCACTATTACAAATGGATAGAGGGTGTACAAGGCTATGAATATACAATCAAAGATGGCACAAACACCAACAAGTACATCTACTTAAACATGAACGGCAAATGGGTTGACGTAACTGGACGAGTTACCTTTGACAAAGAACCTGAACCTGAAAGGGTAGCCTACTCATCAAAGGGAGGATTTAGTAGCCAATTTGTAAACTATCTAGGCTCAGGGTCTAAAGCAAGCAAAGAGAATGAATACGACTGTTTCTTTGCGCCAGGTGAATCTCGTTTGTTAATAATTTCAGGCAGCGTGAATGCCCATTCATATGAGGTAGGAATCGATATTATTCAATCAGGCATCGTTCAGGCATTGACACGAGTGTTTTCAAGCGTTGATATAGAGTTTGACATGGAGGCCTTCGTTAAAGACAACACTATAACCGTTACACATTCTGACGTAGCAAAGATTCAAGAGCTTGCCCTAACACGTGTTGGAAATAGCTACATATACAATACAGTTTTATCTGACAATCAAATGTTCCAGCTTGACCGATACGGTCTCGAAGTGTTTATTGTACCTGTGGAGTGAAAACCGTGACTAACGTGGATCATGAAGATTTAGAAGGCAACACATTAAGCGTTTACGCCTTTGTGGTTAAAGCAGGTAAACCTGTTGGTCCACGTGAAGCTATGCGTGGCGCCAATCTGTCTAGTCCAAGTACAGCACATAGGCAATTAGAGAAGTTAGAGTCACTTGGTTTAATCGAAAAAACCGTGTATGGTACATACGTTGCAAAGGAGAAAAACAGTATTAGCGGGCATGTGTGGGTCGGCAGAACCCTCGTGCCGCGTTTAATCTGTTACGCCCTTTTTTCTTTGGTATTCTAATAGCTGAAACCGCTATTTTAGGGGCACAATTTTTTTCTCAGGGTTTGTCACCAAGTTTAGCTGTTGGATATTTAGTTCCAATTACCGCTGGGTCAGCAGCATTATTTTTAGCTGAAGGCTTAATTTTGTGGCAACGCAACAAACGAGCATTTTTAAAAACTGAAAACCTCGATTAAACAAACCGAAGGCTTTCTTAGACTTCATCAGAAAGTGCTTTCAGGGGTTAACCCTGATTTTTCTTATCTAAGCAGATCTATTAGTGGTTTGAGGTGTAGGTTTTTATTTTTCAAAAACAATACAAAGCAACTAAACTTAGGTGTAATTTGATTGACTAACCACGTGGTTGTTTCACTTTCAGGTGGAAAAGACTCTGTTTACGCGTTGTACTCAGCACTTAAAGAAGGCTTAAATGTTAAACATTTAATGTTCATCCAGACAGGCGGCAAAGCCCACCTTGAAAATAAACGCATGATTGAGTTGATATCTGAAGCAACAGGTATTCCAGCTATAATTGTGGGTAAAAATCCGCAAGACGTAGGTAAAGCGCTCAAAAAACTGGGTGCAAGCATGTTAGTTTCAGGCGTAACCACCACACCTGAACATCTTGATTACTACAAAGAAATTCTAGACCCCATAGGTGTTAAACAATACGCGCCTCTTTTTGGCAAAGATCCCATTGCAGGACTTAATGAAATGCAACATCTTGGCTTTAAATGTCTAATTATAGAAGTAGACACCGCATTGGGTGCAAACAAGGAATGGCTTGGCAAAATAATGGATCAAAACATCATTAACGAAATCAAACAAAGAGTTTCTGAGAAAAAAATTAATCCCATAGGTGAATGGGGAGAATACCACACACTTGTCGTTGATTGCCCAATTTACAAAAAACAAATCACCATTGAGAAAGCCAATACAGAATGGAAAAACACCAAAGGCTACTACTTGATCAAAAAAGCCAATCTACAACTTAAAACTTGACAAAAGAATAGCCAAAAAATTAATCAGACATTAAAATACAGTTTAATTCAAGGAGGATGTGAAATGGGGGATACAATTGAATATCGCGAAAAAGTAATGAACCACAGATTTATGAGGATATTTGTTATTGCCTCTTTGATACTTACAATTGTTGTACTTGCATTAACAGTTAGGTATAGTTTTTCCGTGGGATCACCTTTATTTGCGGTTGTTATGGCACTTCCTTTTTTGTTTGCCGCCGTATTACTTGCTAGTTTTCGCAGCATTAAGATAACAATCACTTCGAAAAAACTGATTGTTAATTATGGTTTTTTCCATAAAAGTCTCTTTTTGCACGAAATCGAATCATGCGAACAAGTTAAAGCAGATTTCAAAAACTATGCGGGTCTTGGAGTCAGGCGTGGTATGGATAAATCCACAGCATATTTAACATCGTTTGGCAACGCTGTGAAAATAAACAAAATGGGTGAAAAAGCATTTGTTTTTTCAACCAATCAACCCGACAAAGTTTGCCACATTATCTCCATAAAAAAACAGTAATCACTACCTAATTTCCCGGAAAATTATGCATATGTGGAAATATTTGAAAATGTGGCGGATTTGAAAAAACAAAAAAGTTTTTGGCAAACAATAAACCTATGTAATAATACACATAATTATACACATGACGTCATTCACCGAGAGTTTTCACTTATAGGTAGAGACATTGATGATGGTTTACGCGAGTCAGTGAAAAGTGAAAGCTCGTAAAATACGAAATATCCATCAGAAAGAAGTATTGAAGTTAGCAAAGTTATGAAAAATGGTTTTATCTATCTGAACCTGAACACCATTGTCTTATTTTTCACTACTTTTACGATATACAACTAACGTGATTGCGTTGAGTGCAATTGTAACTACAAGAAGCACCAAAGACACATACGCTATGAAATCAACTGACCAATCACTCTTGTCCCAACTGTTGGTGGTGAAAAGTTGTATACATAAAGAGGTAGCACAAGCACTTATACTTGCTACAGACAGCACAACCCAGTTTTTGTTCTTAACCTTATTTTCTATGCCAAGATTTATAAGAGGAAGTAACCATGCAATCAGTCCAAGTAAAATACTCCCTAAATCCAACAAAATAGACATTACCATGACTCCTCCCAACTGCAACGTATAATCTTTTTATAAACAGCATCAACTTATTTATTTTTATTCACGATCTTGACCTTTGTAACGCTGTATTCCACGAATCATTCTGTTTTTTACTACCCTTTTCAGATAAACAATCCTTACACACCTACACAATATGACCTTATACTAACAGAGCAACACCAAACACATCTACCTATAGATGAACAGTCTACATTTACCAATCAGGCAGATTTAGAGGTATTTTCAAAATTCCCCATATTTACAAAGAGCAACACAAACATATGCATAATTTTCAGGAATTTTAGGTCACTACTAAAAAGAAGAAACAAAATTAAGAAACTTTTTGTTTGATCCTGTTTCTTGCAAGCAAAATTTCTAGTGCTTTTTTGGGATTACGAATTGCACGTAGCAGTCGTTCATGGGTAACTGTTGGGTTTACCAAATTTGCCTCGGCAGCTAGACAACGTAGATCATCAGCGGTAAATTCGGATGTTTCAATTAGAGGTTGTACTGCAGAGAGAGCATCGTCACTAAAGTCACTTGTTAAATAGTTACCCTCTTTAGCTTGGCGGTACAACTCGGTGCCGTAAAGAGGTGTAGCATAACTGAAGTAGAAGTATTCAGCACCCAGATGCCGCAGTTTGTGAGCAAACTGGATGGTTTGTTTCATGTCTTCTTTGGTTTCACCGATCATTCCTAAAATAAAAAAACATCCAACTTTGATGCCGACTTTGTGAGCAGCATTCACTACTTCTTCTACACATTGAAGGCTCTGCTTCTTCTTGATAACATCATCCACGATACGCTGAACACCTGATTCGGGGGCAATTAAAATTTTTTGGCAACCTGCCTTGCGCATTAAAGCCAAAAGTTCAGGGTCTAAAGCGTCGGCACGAACCCCGTTAGGAGTACACCATTCAATGTTTAGGCGTTTTTCGATTAACATATTACAAATTTTTACTAAGCGCTCACGGTTGAAAGCGATATTATCATCTAGGAAGTCAATTTGATGTATACCGTAGGCATTGACTATTTGTTCTATCTCAGCAATTACGTTTTCAGCGCTACGTGCACGCCATTTACGTCCCATGATTAGGTGGTTTGAACAGAAGATGCAACCATATGGACAGCCACGGGTGGTAAGCATACGAATTGAGGGCTTCTTCAAGTTGCCGCTGATGGGGATTTTTTTAGCGGCTTCAAAAAACTCTTTCATAGGCAACAAATGGCGCGCGGGAAAAGGTAATGAATCGAGGTTCTCAATAACGGGTCTTGCCTCTGTAATTACAACTTTGCCGTTTTCTATGAAACCTAATCCTTTAACATTCTTTAAATTCTGAACATCATCCTTTTCTATGGTGTTAACGAGTTCAAGTGTTGTTATTTCCTGCTCGCCGATCACTACAAAATCCACGTTGTCTTGCTTTAGGCATTCGTTAGGGCGTGAGGATGGATGTAAACCGATAAGTGCAATTTTGAGGTTTTTGTCGGCAGATTTAATGGTTTCAGCTACCGCAAAAGCTGCGGTGGACCAGCCTGAATAAGGTACTGAGATAACAATGAGTTTTGGTTGGAATTTTTGTATTCGGGCAACAATTTCCGTGTTCGATAAACCCTGTCGATATTTTCCGCCGTTAATCTCTTCGAGAAGCTCCCAACCTTCATTAGGTACATCAATAACTAACACTTCATGCTTTTTTTCCAGCATAGCAGCTACATAGGCTATATCCATTGGTTGGTAAACGCTTGGTTTTCCCCAAGCTTTCGGTTGAATTCTAGGCGGATTTATGAGGCAAACTCGCATCTAATTGCCATCTCAAATCAAGTATGGTTTTTGGCATCTGAAAAACTTTTGCTAAAACTAAAAGAGATAGAAGCTTTTTGGAAAAGAGCAGATTACGTTTAATGACCTTTTATACGCCAAATCAGGTGGTTAACAGCGACTCGGGACATGACGCGGCTATAAAAATTGCGCTTAAACATGTGGCGCAGTGCATATTTTGGTGAGTAGAAGTTATTGTAGAATTCTTTGCGTATCCGTATAGCTTCTTCGTCTGAGAGTAAAGGATTTTCAAATACGGGTGTTGTGGTGTCATATCGACTCCAGTCAGAGGATATTTTATATCCGAGCTGTTCAACTTCCTTGCGCAATTCCGTGCCGGGGTATGGTGTTGCGATACAAAGATACACGTCATCGGGTTCAGTACGCCTAATGAAATCAAAGGTTTCTTTACGCATCTCCGCTGTTTCTCCTGGATAGCCAATAATAATAGATATAGCAACAAACAAACCTGATTTCTTTGCCAATTTAATGGCAGCTTCATTCTGCTCAACGGCAGTGCGTTTATTTACCGCATTAAGCACGCTTTGGCATCCTGATTCCACACCGAAGAAAACTTGTTGACAATTGGTGTTTTTCATTTTAGCAAACATTTCTTCGCTAACTTGATCTACACGAGTTTGGCAGTCCCATGGAATGTTAAGTTTTCTACGTTTTATTTCGTCACAGATGTCACAGAGTCGTTTCTTATCAAGTGTTAATGTGTCATCATAGAAGGTAAAAGAGTCAGCGCTGTAGTCACGTTTTAGCAGTTCAAGTTCGTGAACAATATTTTGTGGGCTACGTACACGATATTGTCTGCCCAAAATGCGACTGGTGGTGCAAAAGTTGCATTGGAAGGGGCAGCCACGGCTGGTAATTACGGGAAAGAATAGTTTGCCAAAAAGTCGATATTTTTCAAGCGGAAAATGCTTGTATGCTGGAAAGGGTAAATCATCCAAATTTTGGATGTAGTCGCGGTTTGGATTTTGTACAATTTGGCCTTGATGACGATAAGTAATACCATCAGCAGAGTTTAAACCGACACCGTTGATGATTCTTTTGGTTAATTCTGCAAAAGTTACTTCACCCTCGCCACGGACAATCACATCAACAGCTGGTTCAGCGGCGAGGATTTCTTTATCCATAAAAGTAGCATGTGGACCACCCAAAACGATGGTGGCATTTGGACATGCTTCTTTGGCACCTTTTGCAGCCATCATAGTTGAAAGCACCATAGGAGTCATTGAGCTTATGCCAATAACATCAGGATTAAACTCAACGAGCTTCTGTTTAAGCTGATTTTGGTCTATACCTTCAGCGCTGCAATCCAAAACGGCTACTTGGTTACCTTTCTCTTCAAGAACAGCTGCTAGATACGCTAATCCCATAGGCAGATAGGGATGATGGTGAAAGACACCTTGTAATGCGGGAGGATTAACCAACATGACTCTTGCAGTTGCACCCATCATAAATCACCATCAAATATGAGAAGAGAAAAACAGCTAAAAAGCTGCTTTTATTTTTCTTCGCAAGTGCGCCAAAGCGGTTCTTGTGGCTGATTTTCCATAGACACCACCTTTTCGCCACATCTTCCAAATGTAACTTGGACGTATGTAGAAACTTTGGAAGGCTTTTTCACGCATCTCTTTGAGCTGCTCTGAACTGATGTATGGGGTTTCAAAGATTGGAGTGGCAGTGTCATAACGATTGAAATCGGTAATTTTTAACCAGCCTTTCTGAGTTACAAGCTCATGCATTGGAGTTCCAGGGTACGGAGTAGCAATGTAGTAACCAACATCATCAGGGTTAAGTTCTTCGATAAATTTAGTGGTTTCCCGCAAAGTTTCTGGAGTTTCTTCAGGAAAGCCTAGAACAACGCTTGCAACAGTCATTAAACCGACATCTTGAGCAGTTTTAAATGAGGTCTTTATAGTTTCAAGTTTGTAACCTTTGCCCATGGCGTCAATAACCATTTGAGAACCAGCTTCAACACCAAACCAGACAGCAATGCAACCTGCGTCTTTCATGGTCTGCAGTAAATCACGGTCAACCATGTCTACACGGGTTTCGCAGTCCCACTTAATCTTCAAGCCTCGCTCGTTTATGAGCCGACAGATTTCTCGAACACGATTCTGGTCAACTGAGAACGCATCATCATAAAATGTGAATTGTTGAGCACCAAAATCTTTGACAAGGTGTTCGAGTTCATCGACCACGCTTTTAGGACTTCTCATGCGGTAACCTCTACCGAACATGCGTACAGCTGAGCAGAAATTACACCAAAAAGTGCAGCCACGACTTGTGTACACTGGAAAGATAACTACGCCGAACTTGTTGAGGTAGTCAAGTGGGAAAAGATGATGCGCCGGGAAAGGCAGGGAGTCAAGATCTTGGATGTAGGGACGGTCGGGGTTTTTAACTATTTCATCACCGTTTCTACATGTGGTACCTACTACATCATAGTAAGGCTTTCCTGCTTCTATTCGTTCCATTAACTCAAGAAGGGTACCTTCGCCTTCTTTACGTACAACAATGTCAAGTTCCGGATATTCCTTTAGAGCATTTTCGTCCCAGAAAGAAACATGCGAACCGCCAAGTATGGTTACGATTTTGGGGTTTACCTCTTTGGCAATTTTTGCACATTCAGCACCTGACTTGTAAATCAAAGTGGTTGCAGTCATACCTACAACATCAGGGTTGCGCGTGGCAAGTTCTTCTCGGAACTGGTCATAAGTTAGTTTCATTGCTTGGCAATCAATAACATCTACTTGATACCCAGCTTTCTCTAAGACAGCAGCCAAATATCCGATGCCTAGTGGAATAAATGGCGGATGCTGATGTGATCCTTGTGGATAAGGCGGGTTGACAAATGTAACATGAGACTTCAAATTTTTTCCCCTAATCTCGTTCGCTTGATAGATTGGATACTTTGATTAATATACGTTTTTGAACCCAACGTTTTCTATTAAAAAAACATGGAAAAGCAAAAACTATAAAATTTCACGTTTAAAAGACATTTAGACAACATTTTGAGATAAACATTAAGTTAAAGCCCAAGGTCTACTTCGTTCGTATCTTCTGCTGATCAGAAATGGCTTTCCAAGTTTTGTTGGATGCTGTAATGCTTAAATTGCAGGGAATAATCAATAAAAGCCAATGTCAAGCGGCATCAAAAGCTACATCCACGGTATGATGTGGCTCCTTAGAAATCCAAAGCAGATACAGCATATTATCATACGGGAGACGCTGTACCGCCACCGAAATACAAGCCGTCAAGGCTGGATTGAATGGCAAAAATATGATACCTACACAGCTGCATTCCAACATAGCACAGCAGTTTCTTATGCAAGACCTTTGAATCAGGCAAGAATTCAGACCTTTCTTAAAATGATAAGCATTGGAGGTAAAAACCTAAATGTTCTTGATGTCGGCTGCGGCGATGGAGTATTAAGTGAACCCATCGCAAAACAAGGTAGCACAGTAATCGGTTTTGATTTGCCAACAATCACACCAATGGCTCACAAACGCCATGTCTCAAACGTTTTCTCAGGAGACGCTGAAAACTTGGCTTTCAAACCAGAAATTTTCGATGTTGTTTTAGCCTCAGAGGTTGTTGAACACCTTTGGAATCCCCAACGCTTTCTTGATGACGCTTACCGAGTTCTAAAACCTAAGGGGCTACTAATTTTGGAGGCTCCTGAGGGCATTGAAGGTTTACGGTATGACGCCCACAAAAACTGGTTCACCGTAGAAAAATTTCAGCACATGCTTGGCAAAAAATTCACCTTACTTCAATCAAAAACATATTCACCAGAGTGGGGTGCCCCAACAGCAACATTTATCTGTCTATTCCAAAAAAACTAAGCACAGTTTCTCATGCGCTTCTCTAAGCATACTTTCTATTGGCAGGTTATAGGGACATTTTTGTTGGCACAATCCACAGTTGGTACATTTATCAGATTTTACCTCTAAACCGTTATAGAGTTTACGGGCCCAATTTTTCAATCTATAAACTGAGTAGAAAGAGTAAAAACGCAATATCGCGGGGATATTTACTTTTTCAGGGCAAGGCATACACAAACCACAGTCACGACAGTAGGCACCAAGTTTGAAGTCAAAACATTTCTCCTCTATGGCAGTTAAACCTTGATAGTTTGCGCCTGCTTTAGCGCGGTTTCAACTTCAACAACTGAACGTACCCCTAGAAGCGTTGAGGTAATGTCTTTTGATAAGTTGTATCTAAGAAGATTATGAACCATCTCGTCCTTGTTTTGTCCAAGGAGCGCTTTGAGTTCAGGTTCATCGGAAACTAGTGAAAGTGAAGGCTGATACATACAGGTTATGAGATTAGATGTTTTTGCTGAAAGCGGCTTCATTGCTATTACACCAACATCTAAGTCCTTAGCGGCTGGTAAGAGTGCCTCTTCAGCTTGACGGGTTACAACGTTAAGTGGAACAAGAACCATGTCAAATTCGCCGGTCTTGACAGCTGTTGTTAGAACCTGGGGTTTGTGACCAGTTATACCAATAAAATCCGTTAAACCCTCCTTTTGCGCTTCTTTACAGGTTTGCAGAACCCCATCTGGACCCATGGCGGCGTTTAAAGTTTTTTCATCATCAATACCGTGCAGTTGGATAATGTCAACATGATCAATTTGGAGAAGACGAAGGCTATTTCTTAAGTCTTCAAGCGACTCTTTCTTGGTTCGGGAGCCAGTTTTTGTAGCTATAATACATTGATCATGAACATCTTTTAGGGCGCACCCGATTTTTTCTTCACTATCCCCGTCCCAGCGAGCAGTGTCAAAATAGTTAATACCAGACTCAAACGCTCTTCTAACAACGTCTACAGCGGTGGACTTGTCTATTTCAGATATCCATGTTCCGCCGAAGCCAACTATGGATACTTGAAGATTTGTTCGACCAAGTCTCCGCTTTTGCAACTGTACTCCTACCTATGCCATACCTGCATTGTCAACGGGAGATGGATGGAGACGACGTTTGGCAAAGTTTAGCACACCTTCTCTTTGAATACGTTTCAGGATACGCTTTGGCGCACGGTGATAGTCTTTGAAGAACTGTTTCTGTATGCGCATCAATTCATCGTAGTCAAATTCATCGGTTTTATAACTGTACAGAAAATCGTCAAGCTGTGTGTATTTACCGGTTTCAAGCATTTCACGCCACAAGGGGCTATCTGGATAAGCGATAAACACATTGAATTGGCACCAGTCAGCATCAAGCTTGTCAGCAAAACGATAAGATGCCATTAAGTCTTCTTTGGTTTCGCTAGGCATGCCCAACATAAATGAGCACGCAATTTGGATACCAACTTTGCGGCACATCTTGAAAACTTCTTCTACTTGTTCTAAGGTTATGTTACGATTAATGTGATTAAGAACCTTCTGAGAACCAGATTCTATGCCAAACCAAATGGTTTTGCAGCCTGCAGAGGCCATTTTCTCAAGGATTTCTTGGTTGATGAGATCGACCCTGGTGTCGCAGACCCATTCAAGATCCAGTTTACTTTTAATGAGTAAGTCACAGAACTCGGCGGTTTGGTTCTTACGCATGGTAAAATTATCATTGATAAAGTAAATGCCTTTGGTATTATATTTGGCTACTAAATCGTTTACTTCAGCCATAACACGTTGGGGACTGAATTGGCGGTTGATGTTCCCCCAGAGTTTTTTAGTCTCACAAAAGCCACAGCTAAAGGTGCAACCTCGACTTATACTCATCACGTCAGCTGGTTTAGCTTTTAAGAATTCGATGTTACGATCATACTTTTCCAGCGGCAAAAGATGACGCGCTGGAAAAGGTATCTCATCCATGTTAAGAAATTTAGGTTCATTTTTTATAACCCCTGAGGAGCCTCGACAGACTACACCTGCAACGGTTGAAGCACCAAAATAATCTCCTTTCACAATGAAAGCGGCAAGCTCCGTTATTGCGCGTTCCCCTTCACCCATAACCGCGTAATCGATTTCAGGTGTTTCAAGCAAACTTTCAGGCATATAAGACGCATGCCATCCACCGACAATAATTTTGCAACCTGGAACCACCTGTTTGATGGCTTTTGCAGTTTCAACACATTTCTTGTAGGTGGCACTTCCACAGGTTATACCAACAATAACGGGGTGAAGCTTCAAAACAAGCTGTTGAACTTCCTCTGTACTTTGCTGCATTAGGTAATTATCAAGCATCTGTACTTCATGCCCAGCTTGCTCTAAGGCTGCAGCAACGTACATGAGTCCAAGGGGTGGAAGCCTTTTTCCATGAAACCATGGCGCATTAGAAGGAGGCGCAGTAGTCATTAACAAAATCAATTAACATATTTCTCCTGAAATGGGTTTATGTGTAAGCAAATGGGCACAAATCTTGCCTCGTTTAATTTTCTGCTTAACACGTTTGATAGTTTTACAATTTAATAAGCTTTAATAAAATAGCACAGTTTAACTACAAAAATAGTTGATAGCAGAAAAAGAAAACAACAAAAATCAGGTGTCTAAAGTTGTTTTAGCAGCCACCTGCTTAACAAATGCTTTAACGTCACCTAGTTGACCATACACCATAAGACGCCCGTCAGCTTGCTTGTTAACTGTCAAATTCCATTTTCCAGCCAATTTAAGCACGTATTCTTCAGGCATTTTACCGTCTGTTTCAATACGAATCCATTTCTGGTCACGAGGTACGCCTACCACAAACCTACCTTCAACTAGATCAGTTTCTTTGTCTATTTGTAAGTTGGCTTCTTTGAGACGTTTGAGCCATTTATCTACTATGTTTGACTCAAAGACTTCCTGGGCTTGACCTATCAGGTAGGCTTCAACAGTGGCAGTGTATGCTTCAGCCTTTGTTATAGCTTCCTCATGAACGCCTTCGCTGTAGGACAATTCAATCATAGACCGTGCCGCCCGCAAGTCCTCAATAATGTTTGCTGGGATTTGGACATCTTGTTTTCGGAGCTCAATTAAGAGGTCTTCAAGAGTTTTCCAAACAGCTATAGTGTGACCCATAAAGTGTAACTCCACTTAAGTAAGATTAGCATGAGTTATAAAGGCTTAAAAATGGTTACGAAAAGAATCGATTTTTACAGATAACAGTTTTTCTAAAAATTTAGGCGTCTTTTTGGTCTTTTATTGCTTTAGCCATGCGTTTTGCGTTGTCTTTAGGTTCGAGTAGTTCTTTGATGAGGTTGTATTGGCGTTGATAAATGTGGCAGTTTTTGCTGTGGAAAATCAGTTTACCTGTCTTCAAAGATAAGCCACCTTTTTCGTTTATCTCATTAACAAATGCCTCGTTAAAAAGTTGCAAACCGGCAATGTTTGCGGGTAAACCACCAAAGGCGTCCCAGCTGCGGAAGTAGCAGGTTAAGTGTAGTTTTCCGTCTGAAATTTCGGTGTCAATTAGGCTTAAGCAAGGTGGCTCACTTTTTTTGTTGTTTTTATCAAACTTTTTAATGTCTGTTGGGAGTCTGATTACCATGGTGACTTGACGGTCTTTTTGTTCTTGGGCATACCGGTTTATAGCTTCTTCAATTTGGTTAACTGGATTGTTTAATCGGCTGCCGTAAGTGTAGGTTTCGTCTTCCTGTTTCTCTCCACACCACAAGTATTCAAGAGCGTATCCTTGAACGTATTTGAAGTCACATGACGCTTTATCGCTTACAAGAGGCCTATTTTCAGGGTGTTCAATTTCAATTGTAAGATTCAGCTTTTTTGTTTCTGTTTCTTCAGAACCAAATCCAACAGGGAAAATGTCTCCCTCATACCAGATTCTGCTTAAAGCTTTAAACCAAGCATCAGGACAGTCAAACGCTGAAATCTTTATGTGTTTCATGTGTAAATCCTCCAAAACACCCTTGTATGTTATCCTAAATTTACAGGACTTCAAAAATATAAGTCTACCAGTAAGCACACACAAACTGAGAAGAAAAACAACCGAGAAAAGCAAAACTGAATTTAAAAGTTACAAAAAAGAAAGTTGGTGGGGTTAGTAGGGCATTCCGCCCATGCCGCCCATACCACCCATGCCACCCATTCCTCCTGGGGGCATTGGAGGCATCTTGCTGCCGCCTTTGATACTGATCAAATCATCAATTTTAAGTATCATGTTAGTGGCTTCTGTGGCTGACTTGATAACTTGCTGTTTAACACGCAAGGGTTCGATAATCATTTTATCACACATGCATACGATTTTGCCTGTGTTAATATCAATACCCATGGATTTGCTGTCTTTCTTTTCGTGTTCGCTGCGCAATACAACCATGATATCAATTGGGTCAAGGCCTGCATTTTCTGCAAGGGTTAATGGAATTGCTTCTACTGCTTCAGCGAATGCTTCAATTGCAAGTTGTTCACGTCCACCCACTTTGACTGCATATGCACGTAAACCTTTTGCGAGTTCAGCTTCGGGTGCACCACCGCCTGCAACGATTTTGCCGTCCTCAATTACGTTTCGGACTACGCATAAACCGTCGTGTAGACTGCGTTCTGCCTCATCAATTACGTGGTTTGATGCGCCACGGATTACTATGGTTACTGCTTTAGGATTCTTGCAGTTACGGATGTAGATGAGTTTGTCTTCGCCGATTTTAACTTCCTCTACACGTTGAGCATTGCCCAAAGTGTCTGCGGTAAGGTCTTTTACGCTTGCAGCAATACTTCCACCTGTTGCACGGGCAAGTTTTTCGATATCACTACTACTAACACTTTTAACTGCCAAGATACCGGCTTTTCCAAGGAAGTGTAGTGCCATGTCATCAATGCCTTTCTCACAGAAAACAACGTTTGCGCCTGATTTTTGGATGGCTGTGACCATTTCTTTTATCATACGTTCTTCTTCATCTAAGAAGAGCTGCATCTGGTCTGGGCTTTCAATGTTGATTTTAGCATCAAACTCTGTTTTTTCTATTTCAAGTTTAGCGTTAAGCAGGGCTATTTTGGCGCTATCGATGATTTTTGGCATTTGTGAACTTGCTACTTCTTTATCAAGAACCATACCTTTGACTAACTCGGATTCGTCAAGGCTTTTACCGTGTTTTTTAACTACCTTAATTAAATCAAGGTCTGCTTTGTATTTACCGTCAACTTTCTCTGCAACCTGTTTGACTGCGTCAACAAGCAGTTTTGTGAAGTGATCTTGGGCAACATTGATGCCTTTGCTGTTAAGTGAAGTCATAGCTATTTGTCTAAGGGTTGTTTCATCGTCAAAAGCTACAGGCATTGCAATGGTGTCAAGAATTTCCTGGGCTTTTTCACTTGCTTTCTTGAAACCATCAATGATAACGATTGGGTGCACATTTCGGTCTAGCAAGCTTTCAGCTTTTGAAAGTAACTCGCCTGACAAAACAACGGCGGTTGTTGTACCGTCGCCAACTTCGTTGTCTTGTGCTTTTGCTACCTCTACGAGCATTTTCGCTGCTGGATGTTGAACATCGAGCTCTTTCATTATAGTTGCACCATCGTTTGTGATTGCAATGTCGCCCATGCCAGTTACAAGCATCTTGTCCATTCCGCATGGCCCTAACGTGGTTTTTACTGTTTCAGCCACAATTTTTGCAGCCATGATGTTGCTTCTTTGTGCTTCACGGCCAATTGTTCTTCCAGTGCCTTCTTTTAGTACTAGAACTGGAACTTGTCCACCTTGTGTTGACATAATATTCACCAAATATATTTAATCTGATTTGAGATTTAGTAAATTGGAACAAGCAAAAAGGACATATAAATTTTTCCCAGTACATCAATGGACAATCAAAATGCTAACCTGCCAAAAATAAACAAAAGCAATCAGAAGTTAAAGTTAAGCTTTAGTTTCACCTTTTTCACAGCGAGACTTATACGGTTGCTACAGTACACTAAACAACCTCTGATATGCACTCAAAATTTTCACTTCAAAAATCAGTTTAAAAATAAAACAACCATACCTGTCTTTATCGAGCCATTTCTCTACAAGACTCAGCGCATCGCCGACATACGCTAGCACATTCCTTCATAAAATCCTCCTCGAACCTATCGCAAACATCACCACATTCATCACATATATCAGCTGTTAAACCGCAGGTTTGAGGATAATACAGTGAATTTCGCAACATGAAGTCAGTGTTTGTGTTGCAAATTCTGGCGCAATCCATTATGAGGTTTAAATGTTCAACTTTAGCATGTCTACCACCCATGTTTAAACATCTAATCAATGTTTGATTGCAGGTCTGAAAACAGTCTACACAATCCCGAATACATTCTTGAACTTCTTCACTCATTAAAAACCCGGGTTCCTGTATACAATCCTCTATGGGACTAGTTATTCTGCCAGCAACCTGAGACTTTTTATTTTGCCAATCTTCATTTTCTTCAGTACCTGTAATAATGTTTGGTTGATCATGCTCTTTGGCGGTGTAACTGGGTTTTTGGGTGTAAAAGTTGGTATCAGGGTCACTGTAAGTTTCTGGCAACTCTTTCATCTCCTCAAAAGACACCTAGATACTCAATTGTCATGTTGAGATAAATAGGAAACAAAAACTTCTGATGCATCAAAGCAACAAAAACCGCAACTTTGAGTTTATCAGAGTTTGATAATTCTCTAGATGTACACTATTTTTATGCTAAACGCGGTTTAAAAATATGTGGTTACTCTTCAAGGTCAACAGAAAAAAGAAAAGGTAACAAGAAAGAGTTACTTTGCTGGAAGTAACTCGTTGAGCTCATAACTTGCAGCACATAATACGCTATCTGCTCCACCATAATAAACGATTACTTGATCATCAAGTAGCACATTTCCACAACTGAAAACTACGTTTGGCACTTGACCCACGCATTCATAACCTTCACATGGCGTCAAAATTGGTTTTTCGGTTCTGTAGAGTACTTTCTCGGGGTTGGACTTGTCAAGTAAGGCTGCACCAAGTGAGTAAGTTTTTTGTTCATCTACTCCGTGGTAAATGAATAGATAACCTTCATTGAGCTCTATTGGCGTGCCAGCTGCACCAATTTTTTTGCTATCCCACATCTTGCTACGTGGTTCCATGATTGATTTGAATCCGTGCCACTGTTTGAGGTCATCTGAGTAAGCAATACAGATACTTGGTTCAATACGGTGGAGCATGACATATTTATTGTCAACTTTAACTGGAAGAATCAATGCGTCTTTATTTCTTATGTTTGGGAACGGTAAGATGCGTTCTTTCCAGTTCCAGTTATGGTTGAACAAATCGTTTAGATTTATTGAGGTTAACGCGATTTGGAAGATCATGGGGTCATCATGGTTTCTGTAGGCGGTGTAAGCCATCAGACATTGGTCACCAAGAATTGTTAAGCGTGGATCTTCACATCCATCATGTTCCGCGTGAGTTGCAGGTGAAAAGATGGGTTCATCAAACCTTTTGGTTATAGTGAAGCCATCATTGGAGGTTGCATAGCCTAATCTTGAAATGTTATCGTTACCCATTGCACGGTAAATGATGTGCACTTGACTGTTACCGTAAATAGCGGCTGCATTGAATACGGCATAGTCTTCCCAACTGTTATTTTTGTTGGGTTCTAATATAGGATTACCTTTAAAACGATTCATGTCCCTCTCCCTTCAAGGTTCACTCATTGGGCCATGGCGACATATAAACATGATTGCATCATATGTCAAATTTTAACCTTGTGACTGTAATAATACAGTCACATGTGCTTAAAGACCGCTAAAACTCTAATATATACGTGACTAATTATTGGCAAAGCATGCTCTAGGTACCCCCACATTGGCTAGCGTTAAAGAAATTGCATATATAAGCACATATCCACCACGAAAATGTGGAATAGCAACTTTTACCTCGGACTTAGTCAGTTCAACTAGCCAACTTAATAAACTTAAGGGGCAAACTGTAATTTCAATCGATGGAAAACGTATTTGTAAGTCGGCTTATGGACAAATTCAATATAAAATTGGACGAGACTCTCCTGAAGACTATGAATTCATGGCAGGTCTTTTAAACAGGTCAACTGTTGATGTTGTGAATTTGCAGCATGAATTTGGTATTTTTGGGGGAGAAAATGGCAGTTATATTTGCACTTTTCTGGAAAAAATAGAAAAACCTGTGTTAACAACACTTCACACGGTTCTTCCAAGTTTTGAAAACGCGATAAAAAAAGTGTTTGACCAAATAGTAGCTTGTAGTGACATAATTGTTGTAATGAATCAAACAACCAAAGATTTACTTAAACAGTATGGGTTCTCAGGCAAAAAGCTAAAGTTGATTCCCCATGGGTGCCCAGATATTCCCTTAGTACATAGTGACAGGGTAAAAAACGATTTAGGCTTAAAAAATAGAGTTATTTTGTCAACTTTTGGATTACTTAGCCGCGGCAAAGGCGTTGAGTATGTATAGCAGTATAACTTTTCGTTAACTATATAACTAGCGGTGTGTATTTGTGTTGTGGTGTTTGTATTGCCTAATCCTGTGTCGAATGA
>JGI24705J35276_12238789_pt1 | contig 69001 bp, 69 predicted proteins | sample TergutNt197P4_FD_35276 | JGI IMG/M metagenome (IMG submission 35276) | reverse complement strand
GTCAATGCTGAAACAATCAAACACTACATCGAGAAGTCTAAACACCAATAGGTCGAGATACCGCAACCGCAAGGTTGCGGTAATTCATTTTCCACCGTTTATTTTTTATTAACTCAAGAATTAATTTAATATTCAGAAGATGAAAAAATGGGTCAGTATTTGTTTTTAATGCAATAAGATTGAGCTTATCAGAGCTTAATGATGTGAGTATTTTAGGATAGGTGTTGAAATGCAATTGATAGGGGCTTAATATGTATAAGTATAAAAAAGTCTCTCTCAAAAGAAGCAGAGTTAAACATATATGAAATGTTGTGATGTTTAACTTTAAACAGGTTTGCAAAATGGTAATTGAACAATTTAATGTACAACCTTTGATGCCTAATAGTAGCATAATGCTTGGGGGAGTTGGAGTTGTTCTAATAGTGGTTGGTGTTGCTCTGGCATTAGTTGCAGCATCAAGCAGGTTGATCCAATTATCGTCTATTGCGGATAGAATTAATGCGAGTTTCGGAGTATCTAAGGATACTGGTAACAAATATGTTTGGGTGTTTCTTGGGATATTGCTAATAATAACTGGCGGTATGATAGTGTGCGCTATGACATCTTTATCATTGCCTTCAGTTGTGACTGTTGGTGATGGATACATAAACGTGGAATCCACTTCCTTTAATTCTGTTGGTTGTCTTCTTGGTATTAGTAGTAGTAAGTATGTTGCGTCTGAGGAAATAGCCGCTGCTTTTGTTAGTCAAGTAGGTTCCGGTGACTTTGCATTACATAGGTATCTCGGACTCGATTCTGGCGATACAAACGTGGGTATATTTACTTTGGGAAATGGAGCTACTGCTTACTTGGCAACAACTAACGCTACATGTCTTATAATCGAGTTAAAAAATGGCGAATACCTCATCGTAGGAACATCCGACACTCAAACGCTTGCTAATAGTTTCTCACAAAACGTCCATCCCCTAACACCATAACAATAAACCAATAATGACAGGCTTAAACTTGAACTATCTCAACTTAATGCGGTCTACAATTCTTTTTTATCTACCACGTTGCTCTAAACAAAATAGTTAATAGGAAATGAGATTAATTTTATATAAACTCTTAAATCGTAAATGCTAGTATTAAGCATGGAGACCGGTATGTTAAGTCAGCTAGTCTTACAGAAGATTGGTATCGTTTGTGGTTTTGTAGTGCCTATAGTTGCGTTTGGGTGTATAGGTATAGCTATTGTGTCTTATCCTGAATTTAGTTGGGTTAATAATGCTTTAAGTGATTTAGGTGTTGTATCTGGTGTTACTGCGTTGGCTTTTAATTTGGGTTTGTTTATAGCTGGGTTGTTAGGTTTTTTCTTTGCTATAATAGGCTTATTTAGTTACTTCAAAAATAACCTTGTTGGGAAGGTGGGGTCGATAGTTTTTGCTGTAGCTACTGTCTGGTTGATGGCCATAGGCATATTTAACGAAAATTTTCATCCTACACACTTTATCGTTTCAGTACTGTTTTTTATTACATTGCCTGTTGCCCTTTGGGTTTTAACTGTAGCATTGTACCTAAAGAATGAGGTTAAACTGGCCCTTTTCACTTTGATTTCCTCTTTTATCGCTGCTGCACCATGGATTCTCTTTTATGCAGTGCATTATGTGCAAAATGTAGCTATTCCAGAAACCATATCAGCCTTAACAGGCTCAATCTGGATAATAATCATGAGCTACAAGATACTTAAAACTGCCAAAACCTTGCCCATTGATACTTAATTTTTTACCGTTACTTTCTATTAAACATGTCTATTAACAGTCTATATGTCTGTTATTAGAAATTATGTGCAGAACTCTAAAGACGGGTAGGTCGTAATGATATTTTTTTAACGCAAAAACAAATGGTGATTCAGAAAACCTTCAAGGGAGGTGATAATGGTTGAAAAACAGGATCGTTATCATTGAAAAGGAAAAAAGTTATTCGATGTAGATTGCGGGTTGATAGGGCATTGCCATAGGCGCACGATTTTTGGGATCATAGCGGTCTTTGTCATCTTCACTATAAACGCTTACTTCCACATCAAATCTGTCCTTAAGGAAATCCAAAGAGTTTTGCATGACCTGTTTTTCATCAACTATTTGGATTTTAACCATGTTTATTTTGCGGTTTGAAGATAGTTTGGTTGAGGCTTTGATGACTTTGGGTACTAAGGTAGCTATGTCTTTTATGTATGGTTTTAATTCTGGGTTGCTTGAAAATTCTTTCATCAGCTCAGAGATTTTAGTTTCACCAGCGCTTGCTTTTTCTAAGATTCTTAGGTAGATTTGCCATTTCCAAGTGGCTGCAGTGTAGAAAACAAGGCGTTTGGGCGTGATTTTGGTAGCTTTAAGGATGTTTTGGGTGTCAGTTAGTATGTCTATGATTAGATTTTCTTGTTCTTCAGCGGCTATGTCTAGTTTTGTTTCGTCAAACTTTGGCCACTGTGCGGTGCTGATAAAGCTTGTTTCACCTGTTTGGCTCCATAGTTCCTCGCACATGTAGGGTGCAAATGGTGTAAGCATTTTTATCCAAATCTTAATTGCATCAACTAGTATGGCGGCGTTGGTGTTGCCTTTTCGTTGGATATACCATCGTAGGTCATTCCAGACTTCAAATAGAGCAGTTTGAAGTGCTGTGCGGGTTTTAAGTTCATCTAGGTTTTCTGTGATTTCTTGAATGCGGTGTTGTAGTTTGTTTTGTAGCCAATGTTCTAGTGCTGTGTTTTCAGGTTGTTTGGCAGATGTGATTATGTTGTTTGCAAAACTTGTGAGGGCGTCAAATTTGTTTTTAAGGTCTTTTACGTTGTCTGCTCGCCAGTCTGGGTCATCCATGCCTTCAGCGCCTATCATTAGACCGCATCGGGTGGCGTCGGCTCCGTATTTGTCAATGGCGCCTTTTAAAGTGATAAAGTTGCCTTTGCTTTTATGCATGCCTTGGCCTTCAACCATTAGCATGCCGTTAACGCTTATGCCTTTTGGCCAATGTTCGGGTGGAAAAAGAGCTGCGTGATGAAAAATGCAAAAAGAGAGATGGTTGGGTACTAGTTCTTTAGCCGAGTTTCTTAAATCGAAGGGGTACCAGTAAAGGAATTCTTTGCGCATTGAATCTAGTAATTCAATGGTTATGTTTGTTGTTGCGCTGATTTGGGTTTTGTCGCCTTTGCCGTAGTAAATGTAGTCAAAAACTTCTGGGATAAGCGCTTCGGGGGGTATTTTGTTTTGGTTAATGTGTTTGTTTATAGTGTAAAATGCCATGTATAATGTGGAATCGCTTAAGGTTTCAATTATCCAGCCTTTACCCCACGGTAATGGTGTTCCAAAACCTGTCGTTCTTGCACATGCCCACTCTTTTAACCAGTCAATTGTAGTGTAGAAGCCTGTGCGAGCATTTTCAGGATAAATTTTCATTTGAGCTATTACTTCTTTAGCTTTTTCTTTCCACTTGGCATCAGAGTAGTTTAAGAACCATTGATCAGACAAAATTTTTACCATGCATGGAGTCATGCAACGGCACACTACCTGCTCAGATAGGTCATACATTTTATCAAATATGCCAAGTTTACGAAAATCATCAATTATCTGGTCTTTAACTTCTCGTATTGACTTACCTGCGTAGACTCCACAGTTGGGTCTAAGTTTGCCACTGTGAAACTCTTTCTTGTAAAGTTCTTTAGTGGCTTGCTCCGCTTTGGGGTCTTGTTGGTCTTTAATGCCCATTTGCTCAACAATTTCCACTGCGGGGTATTCACCAAACCCGTCAACTTTAATGATTGAAACCGGCTTAATTTGCAAAACCAATTGTGGATCAACACCGAAATCACACATAACTTCTGGTTTCTGTTGAAGATCCTTTAATGCAAGCCAATCAAAGGGTGCATGAGCTGGAACACTGTAAACTACGCCCGTTGCAGTTTTGGTGTCAACAAACCATCCGGGCAAAATCGGAAGCCTCTCATGAGTTATGGGGTTTTCAAAAGTTTTACCAATGAGCTCTCTGCCTTTAAAAACACGGTTAACTACAACAGTTTTTTCTTGTTCTTTTAATTTTTCTGCTGCCTCTTGACTAATTATCCAGTTTTCACTGTTAACTGCCGCTTCCACATAGGTGGCGTCTGGATTAATCCACAAATTTGTTATGCCGTAAATGGTCTCAGGACGAAAAGTAGCAGCTGGCAAAACTGTATTTTCATCAAGCTTATACTTAATTATGGTATACTCTTCAGGTGTTACACCTTCACCGCTTTGACGATCATGATCCCCCGTGGGACTTTGATCTTTTGGACACCAAACAACTGGGTGAGTGCCCCGCGTTACATAGCCTAACTCTTTTAAATTTTTGTATTGCCATTCAATAAACTTTTGAAAAGTAGGCCAAACCGTTGTAAATTCACGACGCCAATCCACTGAAAAACCAACGCGTTTAGCAGCAATCCTGCCCTCGTTAGTGTAGTACTGAGCCATATACTTAGGATCAACAAACTTTTGCAATTGCTCTTCAGGAACACCGTCAACTTCACGAAGAACCCGAATGTAGGCTTGATCACCTCTTGCCACCCGTTGACTTGCACCCAGTAAGGGTTGTCCCGTCCAATGCCATGCCCAGGGCCAAAGCACATTGTAACCTTGCATACGTTTAAAGCGGGCGTAAGCGTCAACTCTGGATGCGGAAAAAGCATGACCAACATGAAGTGGACCATTCATGTATGGGAACGGAAAAGTTACCATGACTTTTTGTTTACCTGCATCTGGATCTGCTTCAAATATGTGGGCGGCTTCCCATTTTGCCAACCATTTTTCCTCAACTTGCTTTGTTTGGCTCATGAAACCTGTTGAGTAAAACCTAACCTATTAAGACTTTGCTCTATTTCCAGCTTGATAACCTAAAACAATATTACTTAGCTAACATTCAATGTCAAATATGAATCAATCGGAAATCGAAAATGCGGCACGCACAATGATTGAACGCCGTGGACAAGCCGTTATGGAGAAAACTAGACAAGAAATTTTAAACACAGCTTATGATAATGGTGCAATTGCTTTAGCGCTAAAGCACTATGCTAAAGTTAACTTACCTTTGGTTAGTCCTCTTTCTCCAGCTTTAATGTCGATTTCCTATGAAGCAGCAAAAGGTAATCAAGACATAGATGAAATTGAATCAGTAGCCGTCGCTATGACACTTATCGCATTTTCAGCAGATATACATGATGACACAATTGACCAATCTGACGTTAAATATACTAAAAAAACTATTTACGGAAAATTCGGAACAGACGTTGCACTTCTTGCAGGCGATGCCTTATTGATTCAAGGACATGCTTTGCTTTATCGAGCTTGCGAAAGCTTCTCACCAAAGCAGAGACAGGCGCTTTCTACTTTGATTCCTAAAGCCCTTTTTGAACTCAGTGCCTCCGAAATGCTAGAAATTAAATTAAGAAAAAAAACAATTATCAAACCTGATGAATATTTTGAAATTATGCGCTTGAAAGGCGTTTTTGTTGAAATGCAATGTAGAATCGGAGGAATTATTGGGCAAGCTGACGATGAAACGTTGGAGGCTCTAGCGAGTTTCGGTCGAACAGTTGGTATGCTTGGAGTAATCAAAGATGAGTTTTGTGATATGCTTGATATTTCAGAGTTGGAACATCGTATAAAGTTTGAATGCCCTCCTTTACCTATGGTTTATGCAGTTCAGGACAAAAAAGTGAAGATTGCAATTAAAGAACTCGTTGAACAGCCAAATTATTCAAAAATAATAGCCAAAAAAATTGCCAAACTGGTTTTAGAGTCTGAAGGCGTTTGTAGGCTTAAACATAAACTAAGTGAACAAATCAATCAAGAACTTAAAAACTGCATTTTAACTCAAAAAAATAGAGCAGGATATGATGCATATCTGCTCCTTAATGTGTTTTCTTTTGATACATGATTAACTATTTACCATGTTCCCCAAAGTCGAGCAATTTTTTGTTTCTTCAAGCCTCTCTCCCCAAAGTATAGTGGGATACATTGACGCTTAAAAACCTATTGTTGACGTAAGATCATGATTGATACCTTATTGCACACTTGTTGTGTTTAAAACCCCATTATAATGTCGCTGAAGTGAACTTTTCTATCAATTGCAAAACATTATACTTTGAATGAACACTCTAAACTTCTGGCATGTCTACAAACCGCTTTTAAAATTTTTAGTTACATTATGTATATTGTAGTAAAACTTTTATGTTGCGATTTGATGCATTATATTTAATTAATAACCTGAGCAGACGTAGGTATAATTGACGTGTCGATTAGTTCCGAAAGAAAGTTGAATATGGGTTCGAAGACTGTTGTAATTAATGTTATTTTAGCAGTTAATGCTCTAGTTTGGTATTTATATTTTTTCAGTTTTCTAAAAACTAATTCAAGCTTTGCTGGTACTGATTTTATCATAAATATTGGTTTTAGTTTGTTGGCTGTTGTTTTGTCTGCTGTTTTAAGTACCAAGTTAATTCAAAAAATTGAGAATAGGCTCAAATTTCTATTTTATTGGATGCTTGTAGGTGCGTTATTATCGCCAATATCGCTATTTGTTGGTAGTGCATCCTTTTTTAGCGTTATAATTATTTCAGGCCTTATTGGCGTATACTTTGGCTTTGGTTTTCCTGTATTAATGGGGTATTACTCTGCAACCACAAAAAACACGCAACGGGCGAAAACAAGTGGTTTAACTCTCTTCCTTATGACGATATGTCTTTTTGCAGTAACTATGATTACTAAAGATGCTGTATCAACTGCAATAGTTCTAACAGTTTGGAAACTTGGCGGTTTAATTGCTATAATGGCTCTAAAACCATCTGAAACAAAAATTAACAAAGAAGAAAAAGTTTCATACAAAAGTATATTAAAAATGCGTTCGGTATTGCTTTACTTTGCTCCATGGTTAATATTCTCAATAGTAAACAACTTTGCATATCCTGTACTATATAGTAGCATTTCTGCTGAGACTGTTACTTTGGTGGCGACGGTAGGAACCGCTTTAACAGGGTTTTTTGCAGTGTTTTTCGGTTTTTTAGCTGATCGTTTTGGTCGAAAATATTTGTTGGTTTTCGGTTTTACCCTGATTGGATTAGGCTATGCAACTTTAGCGTTATTCTCAGAATATGGTAATGTTTTGTGGTTATATACAGTCGTTGACAGTATAGCATGGGGAATCTTTGCACCATTATTTCTTTTGACTCTGTGGGGTGATATTGCTGGTAAAAGGGATAGTGAAAAATTCTTTGTTATTGGCTTTTTACCATATCTACTTTCAAATTTTTTGGGGGCTTCCCTTGGTCAATATGTTGCGGTTTCAGTAACAAATTTGACGGTTGTGTTCTCTTTCATCGGTTTCTTCTTGTTTCTAACAGCTATACCTCTTTTTATGGCACCTGAGACTCTGTCAGAAAAAGAAATAAATGATAATGAACTCCAAAGATACATTGAAAAAGTACAAAAAATAGCTGAGAAGCAAAAAAATGGAAAATAGTGAAAAGCTTACAGACCAATGGACTGTGGCAAAATTAAAACTTTATTACTTGTCAATTGTGGTCTAATATTTTTTGTGAGTATTAAAATTTCATCCGATACTACAACTATGTAAGGTCTCAACGAAGAGTAGTATTTTTAGTGCTATTGAAATATGTCTAAACAGAGAAAATGTGGCCCTGTTTTCGGGTAGAACAATAAACATTATATTTGATTAGGCTGTCCTAAGTAGAGATACGTGTAATCGGTATGTCGAGTGATTCCAGACGAAAGTTGGACACGGATTCGAAGAGTGTTATAGTCAATATTATTTTAGTAGTCAATGCTCTAGTTTGGTATCTGTACTTCAGTGTTCTAAGAAATAATTCAGGTTTTACCGGTAATGATCTTGTAATAATTGCTGGTTTTAGTTTGTTGGCTGTTGTTTTGTCTGCTGTTTTAAGTACTAAGTTAATTCAAAAAGTCAAGGATAGACTCAAGTTTATAGTTTATTGGATGGCTATAGGTGTGTTATTATCGCCAGTATCTTTGTTGGTTACTGGTGTTTCCTTTTTTGGTGTTATGATTATTTCAGGTATTATTGGGTTATATTTTGGTTTGGGTTTTCCTGTATTATTGGGGTATTGCTCTGCTACCACAGAAAACGTGAATCGAGGTAAAGTAAGTGGTTTAATTGTCTTCTTTACCATTACAGGTTTTGCTTTAATAGCCCTAATTGCCCAAAGCCCAGCGTTCGCTGCAGTAGTTCTAACAGTTTGGAAACTTGGAGGCTTAATTGCTATAGTGCTTCTTAGGCCACCTGAAGCGAAAATTAACACAGAAGAGCGTGTTTCATACAGAAGTATATTAAAAATGCGTTCGGTATTGCTTTACTTTGTTCCATGGTTAATATTCTCAATAGTAAACAATTTCGTGATTCCAGTGGTATCTATTGGTTTTCATGTTAATGTTAATTTTGTGGTTATGGTGGAAAATGTTATAGCAGGGTTTTTTGCAGTGTTTTTTGGTTTTTTAGCTGATCGTTTTGGTCGAAAATATTTGTTGGTTTTCGGTTTTACCATGCTTGGGTTAGGTTATGCAACTTTGGGTTTTTTTTCAACTTATGGGAAGGGCTTGTTATTTTATATGCTCGCTGACGGTATAGCTTGGGGTGCATTTACAACGTTATTTCTTTTGACTCTGTGGGGTGATATTGCTGGTAAAAGGGATAGTGAAAAATTCTTTGTTATCGGTTTTCTCCCCTTTTTGTTTTCAAATTTTTTGGAGATTTCATTTGGTCAATATCTTGTATCTTCAGTAACGGATTTGATAGTTATGTTCTCTTTTATCAGTTTCTTCCTATTTCTCGCTGTTATCCCTCTTTATTTGGCACCTGAAACTTTGTCAGAAAAAGACATGAAAGACAAAGAATTTCATGGTTATCTTGAAAAAGCGCAAAGGATGGCTGAAAAGGTAGACCAAAATAGTGAAAAGAAAAAATAGAGCCGTAAAAGAGGTTTTTGAAAGGGTAAGAGAGTGTGAAAATTGGTAGAATAATGCTATTAAATGTCTGTTGTATATTGGTGTTGTATGTTCTTTCATGTGATACTTACTACCGATTGTAATCTTCAGTGTCGTTATTGTTTTGGTGAATCTCTTGATGATTTTGATGAAGATTTTAGTGATGACTTAGAAGTAGATTATTCTTTACCACGTAAAATCAATTATGATGTTCAACTTCTTAAGGACTTTTGTAGTAAAGATCCAAATTGTGTTCTAACCTTTTATGGCGGTGAACCATTGATGCAGATAGAGTCACTTAGGCAAATCATGGATAATATTGAGCCTAAAATGTATATGATGCAAACTAACGGTCTTTTTCTTGATAAGCTTGAACCTAAATATGTTAACCGTTTCCACACTTTGCTTGTGTCGGTTGATGGCGAGGAAGCTTTGACTGATTATTATCGGGGAAAAGGTACTTTTTGTAAAGTTTTCGAAAATCTAAAACTCATAAAACAAAATGGCTTTAATGGTGAACTGATTGCGAGAGTTACTGTAATGGAGCAAACAGATATTTACAAACAGGTTCGTTGGTTACTTGAAAACTCTGAGTTCTCTTTCACATCGGTTCATTGGCAACTTAACGCGGGTTTCTGGGGTAACGATTACCAAAGACGTCACTTCGAAGAGTGGTCTGAAACCAATTATATTCCAGGCGTTAGGGCGCTTGTTAAATTCTGGGTTGATGCCATGGAGCAGAAAGGTCAGGTTCTAAAACTTTATCCCCTTTTAGGCATAGCATATTCAATGTTACATGATGAAAAAGTGAATTTTCTGCGTTGTGGAGGCGGCTGGATAAACTATGCAATACAAACAGATGGCTATATTCTTGCGTGTCCCACAATGTGGGGACTGACCAAACATTATATGGGACACATAGCAGACATGCACCCGCTAAAACTGGAAAAAGTGTTCGTTAATCAACTGCCCTGCTCAGAATGTGAAATCCTAAACATATGCGGAGGCAGATGTTACTACGCTAACGTTACTCAACGATGGAACGTGGATGCTTACAAAAAAGTTTGCAGTACGGTTAAGGCACTTGTTGATGATATCTCAACAGAAATTCCTCGTATCAAGCAGCTGATGGCTCAAGGAAAAATTCATCTATCCGACTTTGACTTCATCAAATATAACGGCGCTGAAATAATTCCCTAAACTACCTTTTTCTATGGTAACATGTTAAGACCATTATGAATATGAGTTATCAACTAACACTGACTGCTCAAATCAATATTTTGTACTTGATTTTAAAAAAGAATAAATGATGATGAACTTGCAAAATATGTTATAAAAACTAACAGGTATACGTACTGTTGAATTAATTTAAGCTAAGCCCAAGTTTACCAGTCTGAAGTTGTATCGTCCCCTGTTTGGTCTAACGCTTTTTTCTTCTCCTTGCTCACATCAGGCGGGACGTCAACATAGTGATTATTTTCTTCAAAAATTTCCCGTTTCTTTTTCTTGTATTCAACCGTAATTTGTCCTCTCTTACTCTCAGACAAACACCGATACACCATCACTTAAAAAATCAAAAGAAAGAGAGCGAGCCTATTTTTTGAGTGTAACACGCACGGACCATTCTAATTTGTCAATAAAATCCGAAGTGTCTTCTTTGATATTGTTGTTTTTCAGATAATCCGAAAGTACACCTTCAACTTTATTCCAAACTTTCTCATTATCTAATTCATCAACAAGTGTTTTACTAACCTTCTCACAAATTTCATTACCTTGTCTATCACTAATGTTTATTGATTCCAATAATTTTCACCTTATCAAATAGCGGTAAAGCTGAATAATTAATCTGCGTGACTGTAAGGTAGTAACAACAGATTTTTTGAAATAAACTACTATCGTTTTAGATTGGCGATTTAGTTTTTTCAGTTAAAAAGGCAATAAATTATGCCTGAAAAATCGTTGCTCCTTTATGGTGCTGACCTGAGCCTGGATTTTAATATGTTCCTAGCTGTTTTTGCTCTAATATGTAGTAGTATATTCATATTCTTTTAGTGATTTTTGTTTGCTATGTTTTGGAGAGAAAAAAATTTATGGATAGTTATATGTGATTGTGTTCCTATAGATAAAGTGAAATGTGTATGCTGTTGCATTAATAGTTAGTAATTTTGAGCAATTTAATAGTTGAAGTGCGGGAGTACAAGTTGAAACTAAAATTATATGCTATAAAAAAAGGGAATCAACAGACAGACTCCGATATCCAACTAGTTGTTGTAGACATAGACAAATCCACCGATTACCCTCTAAATTTCGTCTGCATCCTGCCTAGATACTTTAGATTACTGGAAAAACGTTCCAGCAAATTCGCCAAGACCTTCGGACCAAAAAGCCTCGCCTTGGCAAAACGGTTACTTGTCGAAGCAGGCAAAAAAGAAGCTGACCCACAAATTAAAAAAGTCATAAACAAGCGTATTAAAGACATAAACAAGCAAGAATGTGATGAGCTGCGTATTCGTTAAAAAAATGGTTTTAATTTTTTAGTACAGTTGATAAATTGTTTGACCTGATTTAAAGGGTATAACATTTGATTGTATTTGAGTGAAAGCTGTTAGTGGTGTTATTGTGTTTTTTTATGCGAAAGCGTAAAATAAGTTGTCAATTCTTTTAAAGCCTTGGACGATGAGGAAATCGAGGTACGATGAGGCTGAAGGCGGGGAATTTAAGCTGGATGCTTGTGAAGTCTTTTTCCGCTACCGAGTCCAAAACAAAAATTCTGTTTTATAGGCGTTTAAAATTTGTTCTATGAAGTTGCTGGAAAAGAAAACCTAGAAGGTCAAAGATAGTTAGTATCTATCTTTGTTTCTCGTCATGTACGCCCAAGCACCAATGATCACAACTGTTATAATTGCGCCTGCAACACCTGCAACTATAAAGCTTGTGAGGTCGCCAAGTGACGGTAAAACTTTAACTATCCAGGGGATGAAGTAAGTTGCAACGAGTTGAGCGATTACGCCTGCGATGAAGCCTATAAGGGCTACTATTCCGAAAATTTTTATTCTACTGCTCATGTAATTCACCTTTTTATTTAGGATACAATTTTGTATCTTTTTAGTGTAACTTACATGTTTCTGTATAAATGTTGATGTTGTGTGTACAGTTTTTAACAATTTTAGTTAAGCTTCATAGGTTTCTTGAAAAGATGTCATATACCTACGTATATACGTGCATATTTTAACCATATTAGTAATGTATAACTTGGTTTTTCACAGTTCAGTGTACTTTAGGAGGCAAAATTAATTGTCAGAAAGATTCGCAAAGAAATGGGAAAGTAGACGCGATGAAGCTCCATTTACAGATAGAATAAAAGATGCGGTTAAACCGCCCGTACCATTAAAACCAAGGTTGGATTTTGCAACCCGCCGTATTGATCTTCAAGTTCAGAAATTAGACCAAGCTAATGAAAGATTTGCGCAAAGAGATCGTGCAATATTTGCAAAAATTGTTGATGCATACACAAAACACGATAGCGCACGCGCAAATGTCTTTGCAAATGAACTCGCTGAAGTACGTAAAATGTCAAAATTAATCATGAATGCAAAACTTGCCCTTGAACAAATTACCTTACGTTTACGAACAGCATCTGAATTAGGTGATGTCGTATCTACACTAGGTCCAGCAGTTGGTGTATTGCGCTCAATCCGAGGTGGATTAGTTAGCGTGTTCCCAGAAGCTGAAAATGAACTTGGTGAAATCGGTAACATGTTGAGCGGAATTATGCTTGAAGCTGGTCAAGGTAGCGGAATGACCCTTAACTTTGACTCAGTCAACGAGGACGCTGCAAAGATTCTAACTGAAGCCGCAACCGTTGCAGAACAGAAAATCAAAGACAAATTCCCAGATCTGCCACCAGGAATGCCATCAACTGCACCTGCGAGAGCAGAAAGGACAACCGAAGGATACTAAAAAGGTAGGAGCTAAACAAAATGTCTACCTCCAATCTTTTTCTTTCTTTGGGTAAACCCATCAAAAATGAGTATGGGAAAGTAATCGGCAAAGTAGCCTCATTCGCATTAGCTCCAAATGGTAAATTTGATGCTGTGTTTGTTGAGTTCGCTGATGGTCAATTTTCAAAGCAACCCATGGAAAACCTTAGATTTAATGGGTCAGAGATTACATTTGTATCAAAAATTAAATCTCAAGCAAATATGCTATGTGATCAGATACCTTTGCTTTGGAGAAAAGATCAAGCCGTAAAAGACTTACATGACAAACATAAAATTGCTCCTGATTTGTTCCAAGAGTTGCATAATAGCTTTGAAGGTGTCCTAAACCAGCTGAAAAAGGACGGTCAAGTTATAATTGACGAGGCTGCAGTAGAAATTGCTCGTTGTGAGGAAGAGATTAAATCTCTAAGTTATGCTATAGCTAATCTTGAGCTTGAGCATGAAATTGGTCAAGTAGATGAAGAAACCTACAATACAGCATTTAATTTGTTACAGGACAGTCTAAAGCGTGCATCTACTGAAAAAACAGATCATGAACTCATAAGAAGTAAAGTTTCAAGTATTCTAATCGGTGACCCATCAACTCAGATGCCAAAGGCAAACAAGATTTATGCTGAAACAGTAACAACACAGCAAAAGCCAATACCTACTTCAACTCCAGTTAATGCTCCTACCGCTGATCTGCCAGAGCCACCTGTTGTCGTCTATGTAAAAGAAATCGGCAAAGCCGGACTTTAAATAAATCCTATAATTTGACATCACTGAATGGAGGGAATGGAGAAAAATGGATTTTGGGCTAAACAAAAGTTCTCCTCCTATCCGTGATGTCGCCACAAAATCTATTTCTACTCTTCGAATACAGCAAGGTAAACTGGATCAGGCCAGTTACCGTTTAAAAGAACGTGATCGCATCCTTTTTGAAAGTTGTATGGGTGCATTAAAAAGGAATAACAAAGATAAAGCCTCAATCTGTGCCACTGAGCTTGCTGAGGTACGGCGTCTTGTAAACTTTCTCTCTAGTATGCACTTATCTATTGAACGTGTTGTTCTTCGGCTTGAAACCATCCGAGAACTCAGTGATATAGTGATTGATTTGAGGCCAGCCTTAAAATTACTTCAAAATGTTTCATCAGATTTATTTCAAGTATTACCAGATGTTAGCACTGAATTAAATAATGTAACTGATACCATACAAGAGACGCTTCACGCTACAAAACTGCGTAGTGACGAAACTGTCATTCCAGTCGGTCAAAAGACTGAAGGTGGTGAAGAAATTCTTAGGGAAGTATCCAGTTTTCTTGAGCGAAAGGTTGTTCAAGACTTGCCTGAACCTCCTGTCTCTGCTTCAGCGAGGACGGTTAAGGCTCTGCAGGCTCCAGTTAAGGAGCTTGTTGCTTTGTCGGCAACTACTTCTGAGATGTTTGGTGCAAAAGAGGTTAAAGAGTCAGGGTTTGACGTTTCAAAAACTTTAATCTCATATAAAAAATCTGAAGTTAAAGAAATAACAATGGAAGTTAAGCAACCCGTTTCCAAGCAGCAGACACTTGAAGAAGTGCTTCTTGAATACGTGCGTAAATGCAATGGTGAAATTGATCTTTCGCAGTGTTCAAGTGAGCTTAAAATGTCAAATAAGGAAATTGAACGTGCCCTTGAAAATCTTGGAACTCAAGGTAAAATAAAATTGGAATTAAAACCACCAGAATAAGGGGAGAAAAACAAGATAAATGAGCGCCTCACATGAACTAGAAAAAGCAGCGACAGCTTACGCGCTGGACGCTGTTAGGATGGATAAACAAGGGCAAAAAGGACGAGCTATTACTCTTTATCAAAAAGCAATAGAAAGTCTGCTGCAACTTGTTCAATTATACCCAGAGTATGGATTAAACAAAGTTTACGTTCAACGTGCAATTGCATATCAAGAACGCATAAAAGCCCTGCAAGGCGTTGTTTCCTCATCTGAAATGCGTGCCGAAGCAAACAATGACGCAACAGGTGGTGCAGCAACCATGGAAAATGACGGCACTACAAAATCAGGCAATGAAGAAATCATAATTACTGAACGTCCCATGGTTAACTGGGAACACGTGGTTGGTTTAGATGTAGCTAAAAAAGCGGTTAAAGAAGCCATAGTTTACCCTGTTCAACGTCCTGATTTGTTTCCTCTTGGTTGGCCTCGAGGAATTTTGCTCTTTGGTCCCCCTGGATGCGGTAAAACCCTCCTTGCTGCAGCAGTGGCAACCGAAATTGATGCCAACTTTTACAGTATAGATGCTGCCTCAATTATGTCAAAATGGCTTGGTGAAGCTGAGCAAAATGTTGCTAAATTATTTGGAGCTGCACGTAAAGTGGCAAACGAAGGTAAGGCAGCAATTGTCTTTGTTGACGAGTTAGATTCCCTTATGGGTACCCATTCTAACGAGGTTGGCGGAGAAATTCGCGTTAAAAACCAGTTCCTAAAAGAAATGGATGGTATCACTGATAAAGGCAAAAACCTTCACGTCTATGTAATTGGCGCTACCAATAAGCCTTGGGATCTTGATTGGGCTTTTATTCGGCGTTTTCAAAAACGTATCCTTGTTCCATTGCCGGATAGTTCAACAAGGCTTAACATGTTAAAACATTACTCAAGCAATCTCACTGTTGGTACAGATGTAGATTTGGCTGAACTGGCCCGTATTGCAGAGAACTTTTCGGGAAGCGATATTCGAGATGTTTGTCAATCAGCACAGCTAAGTCTAATTGGTGAATTTTTTGAGTCAGGCAAAGCAACCGATAAAGAAGCAAAGCCAAGACCTTTAACAATGGCTGATTTCCGTCAAATTCTTGAAGAGCGTAAACCAAGCGTTAGCTTAGATATGCTGTCGCAGTATAACAGGTGGTTTGAGGCTTTTAAAGCCCTCTAACCAAACAAATTGGAGGTAACAAGGCAAAACACGAAGTAATCTTTGAGTTGGTGGAAAGGTTTGGAGAACAATTAATTTTTGCACGCGCTCCCTTATCCCCTTTAACTATCTCCAAGCCCCACAAATCTTAAAAAGAAACAACTCAGAGTTATACTTCAAGCTTTTGCCTGCCTTTCCCTATTTTTAGCTTTTTAGTATCAATATAGCTTCCTGTCTGTAAATTTGTTAGGTTTATTATTTGGATACTCAACCAGGTGGCTCAAGAAATAAAATAAAGTAAAGCAAAACAAAGTCTGCAATGGACAGTGTAGTGTAATGTATTATCATCATACTGTTGTTTTTTTATTCACGTAAGTTTTTAGATGCCGATTAAAAAGATTCTTAAGGCTATAATTGGCACTACACTGATTAGTCCAAAGAGGAGTGTGGTTACTTCCATTATTCGCAATGCTTTAAAGATGTCTTCTGATGTTATAGGCCCTTCGTCGCCAAGTGCGTAGTATCCAGGTTTTGCAAGTTGTGTTTCTAAGGCACCTGCCATTGCGCTGATGGTGTAGCCTGCGTTGGGGGATGCGGTATTGTTTTTGTCACGTTTTAGGATACGCCATGCTTCTTTGGCGTTTTCACCTACAAGTCCAGCGGCTATAACCATTAATAGAGCGGTTAGGCGTGAGGGAATGTAGTTGGCTGCAGTGTCCATTTTCGCGCTAAACCAGCCGATGTTACGTAGCTCGGGTGTTTTGTAGGCTACCATGGAGTCGTGTGTGTTGATTACACGGTAGATAAATGCGCCCGGAACGCCTAGAAAGGTGAAAAAGAAGAAGGGACCAGTTATGCCGTCGGTTGTGCTTTCTGCTATAGATTCTACAGCGGCAGAGATGATTTGACGTTCGTTTAGGCTGTTTGGGTCACGGCGGACAATGTAGGGCAAGTATTTGCGGGCGCCTTCCAAATCATTATTTTTAAGCGCTTTGGCTATTGGTGCAGTGTAGCGGCGCATACATTTTATTGCAAATGTGGCTTTAAAGAGAATTGCACCGACGATGATGTAGGGTATTGAACCTAAATAGAAACGTATAGTCCAAAGACCAAGAAACACAGGTAACGTGGTAAGAAGAGCAACTGTTACAAGTAGCAGTACTCCGTTGGCTTTCTCTATTTTTGGATTTTTATTTTTCAACTTTGGTCTGAGGTAATTTATAATTTTGCCTATACCCACAGTTGGATGGATTTGGTCGGGAATCTCGCCTAGAACAATATCAATTAGGACGGCTAAGGCAAAGATAAGCACAGCATCGGTGAACAGGGTATAATCTAGCTGGAACATGGATTACTGTTTACCAGATTCACCATTGTTCTTATATTACTTTACCTAAAGCTTGTAGCAACCGTATGTTTTCGCTGTGGAGCTTAACTGCAATTCGAATGTAGTATTGATCTAAACCTTTAAAACTGGTACAGTCTCGAATCATAATGCCCTGCTCAAGCAGTTTCTGAGTAAGCTCTGCAGCTGTATAGCCTGTTTCACGGATGTCAATAAAGAAAAAGTTTGCATCAGGTGTATAAACCTTGAATCCCCTTATATTGCTTAAGCCTTCTTGCAGGTAAGCTTTTTCTTCACAAATTAGTTGTCGAGTTTTTTGTAGGTGCTCATAATCGTTTAAGGCAACCACTGCAGCAGCCTGCGCTAAACAGTTAACATTCCAAGGAATTTTTGCACCCATGAGTACGTTAATGATTTCTTGGTTTGCTATGCCATAACCGACGCGTAAGCCAGTTAAACCGAAAAGTTTGGTGAAACTACGCAGGATAAACAAGTTGGGGTATTTGTCTATGTTGCCAATCATGGAAAGCTGCTGTTCGTTTTCTACAAATTCTAAGAAATCTTCATCTAAAAAGACTAGAGTGCTCTGTTCTAGGGCTGCATCAAGAATGCGTTTTAACTCATGAGTTGGGGTCAACAGGCTAGTGGGGTTGTTTGGGTTGCAGATAAATGCCATTTTTGCGTTTGCCATGCCGGCAATAAAGGCGTCAACGTCAAGTTTTTGGTCGTTTCCAAGTTTGATGAAGCGGATGTCTGCTCCTGTTTTTAGTACGGCTCCTTCGTATTCACCAAATGTTGGTGCTGCCATTATTACTGTGTCATTTTTTGACAGAAAAACTTCGGCGAAAAGGTACATAAGCTCAGTTGAGCCGTTACCGACAATTATGTTGTTTTTTGCGATGTTGTAATGTTTTTCAATTGCTTCTCGTAGTTCGGTTGATGTAGAGTCAGGATAAGCGGCGATTTGACTAAAAGCAGCTTCTGCTGCATCTAACGCTTTTTTGGAGGTACCTAAAGGGTTGACGCTGGAGCTAAAATCTAAGATGTTTTCACGTCTGATTCCACTTCTACATGTGGCGTCTAGAATTTCTCCGCCATGAATACACGGTTTGAGGTTTTTGATGTGTTCTTTGACTAAGCTTGAAATTGGTTTCATGCTTGTTACCAGCTGAGTTTTTCTGGTTTGCCCATGTAATTTAGTGCCATAGGCATTATGTCTTTGCCACTGATACGATTTAATCCACCTTTATAGGCTGAACGCTCACTGTATATGTTTACTCCATCTGAAATCACGTTAATGCCTGCAAAACAGACGGGTACAGCATCACCTGTATGTGCTCGCGTCTTACAAGATGTGGCGTGGTCAGGCACTAAAATCACAACAGTATCTGCTAAGTTGACCTTGTTAAGAATTCTGCCAACTAATGCATCAATTTTTTGAATAATCGCAATCTTGCCCATGACATCACCGTCATGGCTTGCTTCATCTGGCGCTTCTACATGAACATACACGAAATCGTTCCCATTTTCAAGTGCTGTAAGTGCTGCATCTGCTTTTGCAAGAGTGTCAGTGTCAAGTTCACCCGTAGCTCCTTGTACATCTGGAACATCCATACCACTAAATTTACCTATACCTTTGATTAAACTTGCTGCGGCAACACAAGTTGCTCTTAACCCATATTTTTCTTGAAAAGATGCCATTTCTGGTTTTTTACTTCCGCTCCATGGCAAAACTGCGTTTGCAGGTCTTTGATTGTTGGCTCTGCGCTTTGTGTTGATTGGGTGCTGTTTTAGGGTTTGATTGGTTAATTGTATGAATTCATTGAGGACATCAGCAGTGTGCTTAGCTTCAAAGGAGTTATCTAGAGGTGTGATTGCTACAACTGGAGTTCCAACTTTAGGCAAGATAGTGGTGACTTTAGAGGAAAGTTTGTCACCCCTTAAAACCAACGCCGCTTTGAAACCCAGTGCCTGTTTGAAATGAACTTCAACATCTGAATTTACTTTGAGTTGAATTTGTTCTATGGTTTCACCTAAAGCTTTTGCTTCAGCACCTATTCTACCCGCACGTTCATCAACTAAACACAAATTATCATCTACTGTGGCAAAATTGCATCTAAATGCCAAATCATCATGTTTAAGTTGTAAACCAGCACCAGCTGCTTCAAAAGGACCACGTCCTTTACATACAAGCCATGGATTGTAACCTAAAAGAGTCAAATTTGCGGCATCGCTACCGGGTGCAATACCTGGAGCAATGGGATCAAGTAAGCCTGAAGCACCTATATGAGCTAGTTTATTCATTGATTGACAGCTAGCAACTTCTAGGGGGGTTTTGAAGTTGAGCTTTTGCAGTGGTTGATCAGCCATGCCGTCGCCTACAATTAAGATGCATCGTGTAATAGTTTGATCCCTCTGTAAGTGATAGTTTTTTGTTTGTTTATTTGTCAAGTTTAAGTATAGGTGATATAAAGTTTTAGTACCTATTTTACCTACACATTGCTTGTTAAAGTGGGAAAGTATACAGAATGTTTTAATTTTTTGAGCCTTAAGCTATCTTGTTGGTGCAGTTATGAAGGAACTTGTCTTTGTAGGCTTGGGCTTAAACGATGAATATGGACTCACATTAAAAGGCTTAGAGGAAATCAAGACTGCGGATGCCGTGTTTATGGAAACATATACTAGTCGTATGCCTGACTTTAACCTGCAACACTTCGAAGAACTCTGCGGAAAAAAAATACAACATGTCACACGCCAAACTCTTGAAGAGGAAAATGGCAAGCTCATCCTTCAAGCAGCCGAGGTAGGAAAAACTGTATTTTTGGTTCCTGGTGATCCCTTTATCGCAACAACTCATGTTACATTGCGTATTGACGCAGAAAAAGTCGGTATCCATACCAGAATTGTCCATGGTATCTCAATTATATCAGCTATAGTTAGTCTCTCAGGTCTTCATAATTACAAATTTGGCAAAACTGTTACCGTTCCTTTTCCAGAAACCCCTGCTGAAACACCCTATAATGTTATTGCTCAAAACAAAAAATTAGGTTTGCATACTTTGTGCCTTTTGGATTTGAGGGAACCTGAAAATCGTTACTTAACGATTAATCAGGCACTTAGAACCTTGCAGACAGTGGAGGAGCAGAAACAGGAAAAAGTCATAACTCCAAATACAGTGGCTATTGGAGTTGCCAGAGCAGGTAGCAATCAGCCCATGTTAAAGGCGGGGTTTGTTAAAGATTTGATTGATTTTGATTTTGGTCTGCCTCCTTTCAGCTTAATTTTTCCAGGTGAATTGCATTTTATGGAGGTTGATGCCTTAATTGCATTTGCAGATGCACCTGTTGAGTTTAGGAGGTTGTTTAGATGAGCCTTGAAACATTAACTAGCAAGTATATTGCTTCAGCAGAAATTGTGCTAAAGACAATGCAGCAAAATCCCGCTCCGATAGGCATAACTGAGGAGGATGTTAGTAACTTGATAAGTTATGTTCATGATTATCTGGCGGATGCAAAGTATTATAAGGCAAGCGGTAAGCTTGAAACAAGTTTAACCTCAGTTGCTTATTGTGAGGGGTTACTTGACGCTTTAAGACTACTTGGAGCAGTGACGTTTGAATGGCCAACCAGGAAACCGGAAACAGAACCGTAGTACTTGCCAGTGGCGTATTTGACCTGTTGCATTTGGGTCACGTAAAGTTTTTAGAGGAAGCAAAACGTGCTGGTGGAGGTAATGCTGAGCTTATAGTTGTTATAGCTCGAGACAGCACGGTTGAGCATATTAAAGGCAGAAAACCCGTAGTGCCTGAAGATCAAAGAAGAGCGTTGGTAGAGTCACTTAGGGTTGTTGATATTGCAGTTTTAGGTTTTGAGAGCATGGACATAGCTGAAGTGGTGGCAAAGATTAAACCCGATATTATCGCTTTAGGTTATGATCAAGAAAAGATGGTGCAGGATGTGGAGGCTTATCTGAAAATGCATAATTTGCCTGTGAAGATTGTTAGAATTGGCAAATTTGGAGCGGATGCTTTAGATAGTTCCTCAAAGATTAGGCAGAAAATAGTTGAGAAGTTTTCCAGATGATTGTTAAAGTTCCAAAAAGCTCAGAGAAATATAAAATCACGTATGTTCTGATTGCCTTAAACATTGCATTATATATTTACGGTGCTATTGTAGGCGGAAATATATTTGTTACATCTAATAGTGTAACTTATGTGCTGGGACAGTGTAACTGGTTAATTTTAAATGGGGGTTTTTACTACCAATACCAATTGTTTACTTCAATGTTTATTCATGCTTCATTGATTCATCTTGGAGGCAACTTGTTGTTTCTGTTAATTTTTGGCTTAAGAGCAGAAGAAATGTTCTCCCTGCCAGAATACTTGGGAATATATTTCCTAGGTGGTTTAACAGGTAACCTGCTCTCATTAGCACTTGGGCCAAATTACCTTTCAGTTGGTGCTTCAGGGGCAATATTTGCCCTTTTTGGAGCCTGCATAATTTACAATAGACGAGCTATGCAACAATCAATTGTTGGTGCTTTGGTGTTTGCGTTCTTTTTATTCTTTATAAACATAGGTGAAAGCGTTAATGTCTTAGCGCATCTTGGCGGACTAGCCTTTGGATTGATTACTGGATATATTATAGCATCAAGACGTAAACCCGAAAAAGAAAGCCAGTATACTATAAATTACTCTTATCAACCGAGTTAGAGGGAGAAGTAAAAACTTCAACTTTTACTTTGTGCCCATCTTTAAGGTTTAAATGTTTACGCAAATAGATTGGCGCAATGATTTCCAGAACTGAAACATCATAATGGCTACGTGTGGCAATTATCAGAGCACCTTTAACTTTGTTGCCAATTATTGCGGGATAACATTTTACAAGACCGAAGCTACGATCTGTGCTTTTGAATCCTTCCACTTCAATTGCTGGATAGGCTTCTAATTCCATACGGGTTTTAATATCATAGTCACTTGATAGTTTAAGGTTTAAAGTGCCTTGATATGGTTCAAAACCAAGTTTATCTGTTATTTGTTTGCGATATTTTTCTTTTGAAATATAATACGCACCCTCACCAAGACCTGTAAATATTACCCCTTCAAGGGTAACTGAAGGAGGATAAGCTGTTTCAATAACAACTTTAAGATTAGAGTAAAGTTTAAGCAATTCACGTATGCCTAACTCATCAATTTTTATCAGACTACCATCAGGGGTAATATTTCGCTTAATCCAACCTTTACGCTCAAGCTCAATAAGATAACGTGAGGCAGTCTGCTGCGAAATCCCAAGCTTTTCAGCTAAAAACTCTGTAGATATTTTTGCAATTCTACGATACGCACCCATCTCTGATAGTTTTAAAATCATGTAAACATGTTGCCATTCCTGCTTTTCAGTCAAATGACATTACCCACTTTAGATTATATTAAAAAGGCTATTATTATTTAAGCTCTCTTAGAACAAAATAAACATACGTGGTGAAAATAGGTGCAACCAAACGTTTTTGATGCCATGGGCAAATATTGGCAGGAAATTGCTGATAAAGAACCAACAGAACGACAAATCCAGTTCATCAAAAACAACATCTCTACTGAAGGCTGGATTTTGGATTTAGGCTGCGGAACAGGCAGACACACCATTCTCCTGTCAAAGGAAGGATTTAACGTTGTAGGGTTAGATATATCGTCAAAATTGCTTAAAATCGCAAAACAACACCAAACTCAAGCACAACTAGTAAAAGCCGATTTGCAACATTTACCCTTTAAGGATAAAGCGTTCACTATAGCATTAAGCTTAGACAACAGCTTTGGCTATTTACCCACTGAGGAGGCTGATTTTAAAAGTCTAAAAGAACTACGCCAAACTCTATGTCACAGCGGCTTGTTTATTTTAGATGTTTTTAACCGTGAGCAGCTTAAAAGAAAATACCCAAAACATAGCATAGCAAATTTACAATGGCTCTTTTTACCTGTCTTGTTGCGATACCCAAATGCAATCAGTCAATATATTCTTAGTTTCTACAAGTGGCGTGAATATACAAACTTTTTTCTGTTTCAGAAACGCACTGTAGACCCCAAAGCTGGGAGACTTTTTGACTTTTGGGTTACTAAAGATAAAACTGACGGAAAACTAACGTTTTTTCATCACACAACACGCCTCTATAAACTAAGTCAATTACACGAAATGTTATTGGGCTCAGGTTTTATGGTTGAACAAGTTTGTGGAGGTTATGAGGGTCAAAATTTTAGTGTAAAGTCAAGCAGATTAGTTGTTTTGGCAGATTAAATGTTAGTATTTTATCATAAACCTATATTATTGTGGTGCTTCATTTAAAAATTAAGAAGCGAAGTGTATAGTGATGAGTGTTTGGAAACTCCATTTTTCAATGATTGGAACTTTAGCGGTAATTTTTGGTTTATCAACCCTTGTGTTCACAGTAATTTTAACGTTGGCTGACGTTGGTTTAGGCATAATTACCATCGGCGTACTTGTGGTAATTTTTAACATCGCCCAGTGGTTGCTTTCTCCTTACCTTGTTGGTGCAATCTATAAAGCAAAAGAAATGGGGCCTAACGAAAATCCTGAAATTCACAAGATGGTTAAAGAGTTAAGCCTTAAAAGTAAAATTTCTCCACCTAAATTAATGCTCGCCCAAATTCCAATGCCAAACGCTTTTGCTTACGGTTCACCCTTAACCGGTAACCGTGTTGCTATAACTCAAGGATTGTTAAAATCCTTAGACAAAGGTGAGGTTGAAGCAGTCATAGGACATGAACTTGGTCACTTAAAACATCGAGATGTACAAATTATGATGACAGTTTCCTTTCTGCCAGCCTTGTTCTACTACATTGGTTTCTCATTAATGTTTTCGGGCATGGTTGGCGGCAGAAACCGTAGCAGCGGAGGCAACAACGCCATAATCGGCATAGCCTTTATGGCATTTTCATGGATCCTTAACATGTTTACCCTATACCTTAGCCGCCTACGCGAATACTATGCAGACCGCCACAGCGTATCAATAGTTGAAAACGGTGCAGAAAAACTCTCAACCGGACTTGTAACAATAGTAAACGAAAGCAAAAACCAAAACCGATACCGACGCAGCCACAACAGAGGCGAACAAAAAAGCAACACATCCTTCAAAACCCTTTTCATAAGCGACCCTGACAGAGCAGAAACAGACGCAGAAGAACTCCACACAGACAAAACTACAAACAAAAAAGACCTCCTAAGAGACGCCCTATCTAAAAACTTAACTGGTGCAGAAAAATTCGCAGAACTCTTCTCAACACACCCAAACATCATAAAACGCCTCAAAGCACTACAAACACAAGCATAAAATATGCACGACTTTACATCTTTTTACTTAGGAAAACATCGCAAGATGAAGAAAACATGAACGATAAAAAACTCATAACTCACATTCGGCAGTTTGGGAAAAAGTACGTTAAATTGTTTGCGCGGTATAGTTATGACCTAATTTAGATCGTTTGTATAAGTTTACCTCTTTTTTGGAAATTTATCGGGCGACAAAGTAATTGCCTATTGTTTCAGCGCAAACTGCCGAATGGGCATTAAATAATGTATACAGTGTATTTGAAAAATTTGGCATGGAGCTGCAAATCAATATGCGCTCCAACCACTGTCAACAGTCAGCGTGGCACCGTTAACAAAACTTGAGTCATCGCACGCAAGGAAGAGTGCCACCTTTGCGATTTCTTCAGCAGAGCCCTGACGCGGATTTGCATCCATACCTGTCCTCACACGCGAGAAGCCAAACATACTTGGATTCTTTATGCCAACAGAAATCTCAGTATCTACTGCGCCCGGACAAATCGCATTGCAACGAATACCCTTTGGCGCATACATAAAGCCAACATTTTTTGTCAGACCGACAACAGCGAACTTGGAGGCAGTATACGCCGCACCCGCACGTGAACCATAAAGACCGCTAAGAGACGCAATGTTGACGATAACACCTGAACCCTTACTAATCATAATAGGCAAACTTTTTCGAATCAGGTTAAATGGCGCTTTGAGGTTAACACTCATAACTCGATCCCAGATTTCGTTTGTTACTTCAGCGGCAGGCATCATCTCATCCATAATGCCTGCATTGTTAACCAAGATGTCTATTGTACCAAATTCTGTGACTATACTGTCTACAAGTGTGTTCATGACTGGCTCATCTGAGACATCTCCCTTCCGAGCTACAATTTTACCAGATAATCCCGCAGATAAGGCCTCAAGTTCAATGAGACGTTCTAAACGTCTCGCAACTGCAATAACTGTTGCACCTTCTTTGGCAAAAAGCAACGATATGGCCTTGCCCATACCTGAGCTTGCTCCTGTAACTAAGACAATTTTGTTCTCTAGTTTCATCATTTACCGCTCCCCATTTTATTTGCTCTTTGTTTATAATTACCATAAGACCAAAAAACATGCCGGTGAAAAACAGGATAAAGAACAATGTCATCAGACTAAAAATCTCCTATTGCGAGTTGTTAATTCGATAAATAGGTTGAACACCTTTTAGGTATCTTGCAGTTTGAAGGGGGATATTTCAGCGAAAAACCTGTGGGCATACATCCACAAAACCGAATCTAGCGAAAACACATTAGACATTAGTTACAATTAGTGTTTGCTGGTGGGATGTGTATTTCCTTAGCATATACCTGAGATGTTTGTGCTCTAAGCAACCATTTGAATCATTTGGAATATGTACACCAACCGGAAGAATACCTAAATAATTAAGACTATGGTCTTCTATGTTTTATCAAATAGGCCTTTATTTGAAAAACGTTAAAACTTGCTTTGTTTATCTTTTTATTGAAGGTTTTAGTTATGGATAAAACTACTGTTTTCACTCAAATTGATAGCTTAAAGCAGGAAATGGTGCAAGCTCTAATGTCTCTTATCAGTATACCTGCAATTGCTCCTGAAAACGGGGGTGATGGTGAAGAGCAAAAAGCTCAACAGCTAATTCAACTTTTAGAAGAGGCTGGTTTTGACAAAATTGAACATTATGATGCGCCAGACTTGCGGGTTTCTAGTGGTAAACGTCCAAATGTTATTGCTTATCTTTATGGTGTCTCAGATCAGAAACGGCTCTGGATAATTACTCATCTTGATGTTGTTCCACCAGGTAAAGTGGTGTGGACAGAAACTAAACCATTTAATCCTATCATATCGGGCGATCATATTATTGGTAGAGGTAGTGAAGATAATGGGCAGTCTATGGTTGCTTCAATTTATGCGTTAAAAGCGCTTAAGCAGTTAGGGGTTAAGCCTGAATTCACTGTTGGTCTTGCATTTGTAGCAGATGAGGAACAGGGTAGCCAATATGGCATCCAGCACCTGCTTAGCCAAAATATTTTCAAACCAGGCGATTTTATTGTTGTTCCCGATGCTGGTAATGCAACTGGTGACTTTATTGAAGTTGCAGAAAAAAGCATTTTATGGCTAAAACTACGCACTGTGGGTAAACAGACACATGGTAGCCGTCCAGATAGAGGATTAAACGCACACCGAATTGGTATGGAAATTACTTTGGCAATAGATAAAATGCTACATGAAAAACATCCCAAACGAGATGACCGTTTTGATGTGCCCGAGAGCACTTTTGAACCTACCAAAAAAGAACCCAATGTTGAGGCAGTTAATGTAATTCCTGGTGAAGATATAACCTATTTTGATTGCCGCATCTTACCTACATATAGTCTTGATGAGATTTTAAGTGACATTAACGCTTTATTAGATTATTATAAGGAAAAAACTGGGGCAAAAATAGACTTAGAGATACTACAAAAACAAATTTCACCTATACTTGAAACAGACCAGGCCGAGGTTGTGTTGCGGTTAAAAGCAGCAATTAAGGAAGCACGAGGTGTTGATGCATCAATAGGTGGTATTGGTGGCGGTAGTTGTGCAGTGTTTTTCCGTAAACAAGGTATTCAAGCAGCCGTATGGAGTACCATTGATGAGGTGGCTCATCAGCCTAATGAGTACGCAAAGATTTCTGCTATGGTCGCAGACGCGAAAGTTTTTGCTCTCTTAGCCATGACTTAACTGCGTATTGCAAACAAAAGAATTTTAAAGGAAACCTGTATGTCATTCCTTGCAAATTAATGGAGACGTTAAATCGTGAATATGACTGATAAAATTATAGCTCAAGCACGCAGTGAAAACCGTAAAGCGCTCCTTGAGTCCGAAGCTAAAAGCATCATCATGGAATATGGCCTCACTGTTCCAAAATTCCAGTTAGCAACTAACGAGAAAGAAGCAGCAAAAATAGCTGAAGAAATAGGTTTCCCAGTTGTTGCAAAAATTGTCTCTCCAGAGATCATCCACAAATCCGACGCTGGAGGAGTTAAAGTTGGTCTTAAAACAGCTGCAGACGTTGAAGCAGCATACAAGACAATTATTGAAAACGCCAAAAAATACAATGCAAAAGCAAACCTTTTAGGTGTTCTTGTTATGGAAATGGCGCCTGCAGGAACAGAAGTCATCGTAGGTGCAATCAAAGACCCACAGTTTGGCGCAACCATCATGTTTGGTTTAGGCGGAATATTTGTTGAAGTACTAAAAGACGTCACCTTCAAAATTGCTCCAGTTAACATTGACGAAGCAAAGGAAATGATCACGGGTCTTAAAGCAGCAGCATTGCTAAAAGGCTACCGTAACACTCCAGCAGCAGATATTGATGCTCTTGCACAGATTTTAGTCAACGTCTCTAAGCTCCTCATGGAACACCCAGAAATTGCAGAGCTTGACTTAAATCCAATCATGGCATACGCCAAAGGCACAAACACTGTCGACGCAAGAATCATTCTCGAATAAACGTCTCTTCATATTTATTTCTATTTTCTTTTTCACTTTATTATTTTTTTAACTACAATTACCCTCAGAATTACTTGCTTAAGTGGCAACAAAGAAAGAAGTGTACGTAACTTATGAAAAGTTATATGACCTCTCTTGGCAATGTATAGACAGGATCGCAGTGCAAAACAAACAAAAACCCATAACTTTCAAAGGTAGACGCTTGGGAATAACCCTATTAGTCATTGCTCAAATTCTAATTGGTATAATCCACACTGTTTTAGGGTTAATGTTTTTAGGCTCAGAACTTGCTATAGCTGCCCAAAGTTCAATAATTTACAGTATCTACACCACAGCCTTCGGATTACTTACACTTGTATTTGCCATCCTGATTTGGAAGGGTAACAAACTTGGTTGGTCTGGCACAATTGTCCTTTTACTTTTCGTCATAGTCGTAGACATGTTAACGGTTCTAAATCTCCCAAGCATCCCTGGTATTCCCAGATTTGCTGCCGTAGGTGAGATACCATACAGCTTATTTGTCATCTTTTACCTGTTACTGCCTTAGGAACTGTGTAAAAATAACATGTACTAAGGTGTTGATCCCGCCCAATTCCGAAATATAACAAAACAACCGATGCTCCACCTTATTCCACTTCAACGTCCCTGCGATAAATGCGACAGTTTTAATGAAGAATGAGTTATCATTTATGTTTTTGTTTGATTAATAAAAGGTTCCCTATTGTCGAAAACCAAAATAGCATAAATGGAGTGTTAGGATACGCAAACGCTCCTTCTACGGTACTAATAACGCCGTTTTCATTGCCATAAAACATCACTACTAAGCGTGTTGGGCTCCATGTGCAACTAACCATGTTTGATGAAGCTGCATTATTTCCTGCAAACAAATCCCATTGAACATAACTTCCATAGATAAACAGAACACTTACTATTATATTGAAAACGATTGCAATTTTGATCAATCTTAACATTTTTCTCACTTGTTTTTATATTTGTCACATCGTCTATCTGATACGTCAACACCTTATTATATTATTTTTACACAGTTCCTTATGTGAGAAAAAAGTTTGGAGTTTAATTTACGGGTAGGTTGACCTTTGATTTTTTGTGCTTGCGAGTTAAAAACAACAAAACTAGGTCGACAATTATTATTGCTACAACTACTATGAAAGCGTACATTATCACTCGGTTAAGGCCATCGCTTGGGTTCCACATGTTAGTCGCCGTAACTATACTGTGCATTGTGTAATCTGCCTCTATTGAGATTCCTTCAACGCTAACTCCAGTTGCTTGATCCCAAACATATGTGTTACTAAGACTTGTAGCTGAAATAACTGTACGTTCAGCTCCCGCATAATTGCGCTGCTCTGTGCTACTAATTGTTATGTTGCCAACACGTGAATCATAAAAACTGTCACCTGTCTTCAAGTTTGATGGAATAATGAAATCATCAATGAGTTGCCCTGTTTGCAGATTCAATGTTGATTGTATGACCTCCTGCGTACCGTTAGCATATGTTGAGTTTATGTTAACGTGAATCATTGGTCCCGAGACATCCAAAATTTCCATTCTCGCAAAAATTATCAAATGATCAGGTGGCGGCGTTCCTGTAAATGTTACTTGATATTCTATCCAATCTCCCACTTTAACGTTGGTTGTTGGTTGAGCAGACAAAAAACCTGACATCGTTAAAACTAAAATAATCAAGACTAAACTGTAGGCGCACATTTTATGTTTCGTCAAATAAGCCTTCCTCATTCAAAACTATGTAACATTGTTTTTATAAAAATTCACCCAGCCAAACACTAACCATAAATCGCCGACATTTTTCTTGAATTTTTCTTATTTTATATCTTCTTTATTTTAAGTAACAAAACTATTTATAAAGTCTTAGTGATGTCAATAGATAGCTCACAATGAGGCTTAAAGCATGAAAGCATTCATAATTCACTACCCATTCGGCGTTGCCGCTTTTGACGAAAAGAACAACTTAGTAGAGAAAGTTCTGTTTCCTAAAAAGCCTCAGGCAGCAGCAAAAAGCTTACTTAAGACTGAGTCAGGCAAACTCTCTGACGAAGTCTTTTCATTAGTGTCCCTACTTAGAAACGTTGGCTATGAAATATTCGTATTTGAAAACGCCAATCTTGCAGATGAAATTCAAAGAAAAACCAGCACAAAAACAGGAGTTGCATCCCCTGCAGAAGCTGAAGTGCTCCGTAGCAAAATGAACCAAGTAGCTTTAAACTCAGGCTTTGCAAAAGACGATCAAGACCTTGCCCTTTGGAACCGCAATGTTAGCATGGAATTAGCTAAACTACGAATTAAAGGCGCATCTGAAAAACGTGACTTAATTGTTGCACAAGCAATACAAACCCTTGATGATTTAGACCGAACCGTAAACCTGTTTATGAGCAGGCTACGCGAATGGTATGGCGTTTACTTCCCAGAGATGGATCGCCTGATAGAAAAACACGAGACATATTCCCGATTAGTTTTAAACTTGGGCGACAGGGAAAATTATACATTTGAGACAGTAGTGGCTGAAGGTCTTCCAAAAGAGCGCTCTGAACTTGTAGCAAAAACAGCCCAAACTTCAATGGGTGCTGACATATCAGAAACGGATTTGCAACAAATTCAAAGTCTTAGCCGCGATGTACTTAATCTCTATGAGTTACGCAAAAACATGGAGAACTATGTTGACCGTACCATGGAAGAACTTGCACCAAATGTTCGAGCAGTAGCTGGCGCACTATTAGGCGCAAGGCTAATCGCCATGGCGGGCAGCCTACAAAACTTAGCTATGCGCCCAGCTAGCACCATTCAAGTTTTAGGTGCAGAAAAAGCGCTCTTCCGATCGCTAAAAACAGGCGCAAGACCACCCAAACATGGTTTAATTTTCCAACATACGCTTTTACATGACGCAAAACGATGGCAAAGAGGAAAAATTGCTCGCGTCATTGCCGGTAAACTCTCCATAGCAGCAAGAGCAGACGCATTTGGCGGAAACTTTATCGGAGACAGACTAAAAGACGAAGTCAACAAACGCCTCGAAGAGATTCACGAAAAATACAAAGATGCTCCACCACCCAAAGAACCCAAACCAAGGGAAGAACGCAGAGACCGTGATCAACGCTTTAACCGTGACCGGCGTGATCGCTTTGGTGATGGCGGTAGAAGGGATCAACGTAGAGATGGTAGAGGTAGCCGAGGTTTTGATAGAGGTAGAGACCGTAACCGAGGTAACGACAGAAGTCGTGGTGGCGATAGGTTCCATGGTAGCGGCGGTAAATACCGTGACCATGGTGAGAAGCGGAGAACCGAGTAACGTGCATATTAAAGTTCGGTCACACCCTAAGTTTAAAGAGATTTATCAGGCTATGTTGGAGGGGGGCGTTCAACGCCTCGCTACACGTAACTTAACTCCGGGGTTAACCGTTTATGGTGAACGTTTAATTCACGTTAAAAATGTGGAGTATCGTATTTGGGATGCTTTTCGTAGCAAGCTTGCGGGGGGTATAATTAAAGGTCTGCAAAACGTGCCAATTGAGCCTGGTTCTCAGGTTCTTTATTTAGGTGCAGCTTCTGGAACAACCCCGAGCCATATCTCAGATATTATTGGAGAAGCTGGGCATGTTTACTGTGTAGAATTTGCTTCCCGTTCATTGCGGGATCTTGTTAATAATGTGGCTGCTTTTAGACCTAACATGTCACCTTTTCTTGAGGATGCGCGTAAACCTGAAAGATATGCGGTGTTTATTCCAGGAAAAGTTGATGTTATCTACTGTGATGTTGCACAACCTGAACAGGCGAAACTTTTAGCCGATAATGCAGACGTATTACTAAAACCATCAGGCTGGGTTATGCTTGCATGCAAATCCCAAAGTATTGACGTTACTATGATGCCTGAGGCAGTTTACAGACAAGAGGCTAACATTTTACGTAACAGAGGTTTTAACGTTAAAGAAGTAGTCGACCTCGAACCTTACGATAAAGCACATGCAATGATTGTAGCCCAACGCTAAAAACAAGTTATGATTAACATTCATAGGCTAACCTTTTTTTGTTGTGTTAGATTTCAATGTTAACTCTATTAACATAATCAAAAAATTGCTTCTGTTTATCTACTATTGTTGAGATTTCTCATTTTTCCGTTAACATTTAAATTCTCTCCCACTTGTTATTTGTTTAATTAAACGCGGAGCTTAGACATGTCGCTAATACCCGAGTTATCAAATCCTTACTTAACATCATTTACAACAGGACTACTCTATGGATTAGTAGCCTGCACCGCCACATGTCTACCATACCTTGCAGGCTACATAGCAAGTACCGGAACAGACTTCCGCAAAAGCGTAATAACAACATTGACTTTTAACTCAGGTAGAATAATTGCATACACCCTAATTGGTGCTTCAATCAGTCTTTTTGGCGGTTTAGTACACTTTTTCGCTGAAGACTCAACACTTTCCATATTCCAAACATACTCCACAATAGCCTTCAGCGTAGTCACCATACTAATTGGTGTAATATTGCTATACAAAAACAGAAAACCCTCATGCAACTGCAACCGAACACCAATTAACCCAAAACGGTTTGTAAACAGATTTGATGTAGGCGCCTTCACTTTAGGATTAAGCAGAGGCCTTGTTCTCTGCCCGCCTTTAATTGCACTATTACTTTATTCAATTCCTTTTGCCAACCCAATTGACAGCATAGCTTTTGCTGTCTTATTTGGCATTGGAACAGCCATTTCACCTATGCTGCTGATCGGCGGCGTTACCGGGTGGCTTCTCAACAAAGCACCCTTACTGCGAACTTACATAGCAATCGCAGGCGCCGCTATAATTATCATACTTGGAATCAGCACCCTAATCAGTTCCATACTAACACTTGCCTGAGAGGAAACATAAAAATGAAAAACAACAGCGTTGAACCAAAAAAAATCATGCCTGAAACAACCCAAAAAGAAATTAACGAACTGCAAAACACTATTAAAACCAACTCTGAACACATCATTACCCAAACCATTGAACGCATGAAGAAAGCCACACCTAATCGCCCAAAAGAACTAGAATACTTCGATGAAATTGCCAACCTGTTTGGCAAACGTGCAAAAGAAATTGAACAAGCCAAAGCAGAAGGCAAAAAAATTATAGGTTACACATGTCTCTTTGCGCCTCTGGAACTAATTTTGGCAGCTGGTGCAATTCCTGTCAGGATAAGCTCGGGTTGGTATGACACTTCAAAACTTGGTGACCGTGTTGTACCCGTTGAAGTCTGCCCCACAATTCGTTCAACAATCGGGGCTAAAATGATTGAACTCTCGCCATTTCTTGAACAAAGTGATGCCTTAATTACAACGCTAACATGCGATGGAATGACTAAACTTAGCGAAATCTTGGGTGACTACAAACAAGTATGGGGCATGTCTAACCCCCGCATTAAAGACTCTGCCCAAGCACTAAAATTTTGGAATGAAGAAATAAAACAAATCAAAAGTAACCTTGAAAAATTAACCGGCAACAAAATCAATTCAAAAAACCTTAGAACAGCAATACTAAAAACACAAAAAGCCACCAGAGCATTTCGCCGCCTGCAAAGCCTGCGCAAAGATAATCCAGTAATTTTGGGCAGAGATGCAATGCTTGTTAATCAAGCATACATGTGGGATGACATTGATCGGTGGACAGAAAAAACTGAAACTCTATGTGACGAGTTAGAACATCGTATGCAACGTAAAGAATGGGCTTGTCCACCTGATACACCTCGGGTGATGATTACTGGTACACCGATGTTTTGGCCTGACAATTGGAAACTACCAAGCCTCATCGAAGAGGGAAGTCCGCGAGGCGTTTTAGTTGCTGACGAATTATGTTCTGGTGAACGTTTACTGTGTGATCCTGTAGGGATTGATGAGTGGACTATGGATGATATGTTAAATGCAATTGGTGAGCGTTACCTTATGGCTTCTACATGTCCTTGCTTTACCAGCAAAGACGGCAACAAAGATCGCATAAACTGGCTGCTAAACAAGGCAAAAGAGAACCATGTACAAGGCGTTATTTACTGCGTGGTTAGGGGCTGTATGTTATATGCAATGGAGTACACAAGGGTTAAACGGGCACTGGATAAGGCAAATATTCCTGTCTACTACCTTGACACCGACTACACACGGGAAGACGCAGGGCAACTAAAAACAAGGGTAGAAGCTTTCCTTGAAATGCTTAACGCCCAAGTAGATTTCTAAAGTGGTCACCTTTATGATAACAGTTGGATTGGATATAGGAACCCAAAGCATTAAAGTCGTAGTGTTAAATGATGACAAGGTTCTGGCTAGGGTGCAAACATTTTCTGGGTTTGACCCAGTAAAATCAGTTCAAGATGCTGTTGAGCAAGCCTTAAAAACTGCAGGTATTACCAAAACAGACGTAGCCAGTTTTACCGCTACAGGTTCAAGCTTTGAATCATCACCTTATACTGCAACCACCGTAAGCATGATGGGCGCAGACGCAAAAGCTGCAACAACTCTTTTCCCCAAAGCTCGAACAATCGTCGACATAGGTGCAGAGGAAGCAAGAGCAGTAAAATGCAATGAAAACGGTGTCATGGTGGACTTTGTAGTTAATGAACGATGTGCCGCTGGAGCAGGCACATTCATTGAAGCTATGGCACGCGCTTTAGAGGTAAACATGGAAGACATGGGCACTTTATCGCTTAAAGCAGAACGGGCAAGCCCAATTAACACATCCTGTGTCATATTTGGCGAATCCGATGTGGTTTCACTAATTCATAAGCAAGAGCCTAAACCCGAAATCGCCCGAGCAGTTTATGATGCAATGGCCGATCGTGTATCCTCTATGATTCACCGCTTAGGTGTAAACCCTGAAGTAATACTGGTCGGCGGCGTAGCTAAAGATGTCGGATTTGTAGCTTCTCTGAAACGCAAGTTAGGCGTTGATGTCTTGATTCCTGAATTTCCCGAATATGCTGGAGCGTTAGGCGCTGCATTGATTGGCGCAGCCAAAGTGAGGGTGAACAAAAAATGACCGAGCAAAACAACGCTTTTTGGCGTTGGCAAGAATATCACCGTATCATGCCCGATAAGTCTTGGACAAGCAAAGATATAATCACCGCTGGCGTAGACGTGGGTTCAGTTGGTTCTAAAGCAGCTGTTCTTGTTAACGGAGAAATTTACTCATGGGGCATAACCCGCACTGGTTCCAGCAGTCCAGAAAGCGCAATCAAAGCCCTCGATTGGGCCCTTAAAGACACTGGCCTAAACCAATCCAACATCAAATATGTCGTCGGCACTGGTTATGGCAGAGTAAATGTTCCCATGGCAAACAAGGCCCTCACCGAAATCGCTTGCCACGCAAAAGGTGCTAACTATATCTGGGGACCACAAGTGCATACAGTACTTGATGTCGGCGGACAAGACATCAAAGTCATACGCTGTGATGACACTGGACGAGTTACTTCTTTTCTAATGAATGACAAATGCGCCGCAGGCACAGGCAGAGGCATGGAAGTCTTCGCTGACCTGCTTAAAATCCCAATTGAAGAAATCGGTGAAATGAGCCTAAAAGTGGAAGAAGAACCGCCACCGGTAAGTTGCACATGCGTAGCTTTTGCTAAAACAGAGGCTGTTGGCCTCTTACGTAAAGGTTGGTCTAAAGAAAAAGTCCTTGCTGCTTACACCAAAGCTATGGCGGTGCGTATGAGCAACCTGATTAACCGCATCGGTTTAGAACCTGCCCTTGTAATAACTGGAGGGCAATCAAAAAACATTGGTATTGTAAGCCGAATTGAAGCCGTCTTAGGTGTTAAGTGCCTTCCTATGCCTAACTGGCGCGAAAACGGGATAGATCCAATGATTGCCGGCGCGCTTGGAGCAGGACTTTTCGCAAAAGCACTCTATGACAAATCACATAACACTTAGAAGGTGATAAATTGATTACTTATTATGGATACACAGATGGCTCGGGCGAATGCTTTATTGCCATTGACTCTGACAAATGCACTGGATGCGGAAACTGCGTTAAACAATGCCCAAAAAACGCGTTACAGGTAGAACTGATGTTTATTGACTTGGAAGACAAACCCGTAGCCGCAGTCAAGGAGATATACCGTAATAAAATCAGGTACACCTGTGCTGAATGTAAACCAGAAAAAAATCAGTCTCCATGTGTTTTATCTTGCCCCACTGAAGCAGTTAAGTGTCTTTTTACTCTATCTTAGTAAGCTTTATAACGGTCAATCCTTTTTTTGTTAAAACTTAATTTGTTTGCTGTGTAAAACCGTCAGTGAAAATATTCTAGTGCGTTATTCAAGTGGGTATGATGTATTAACTGAAAATACTTTGGACTTTTAATTTATCAGTTAAAACTCTTTTCGTTACTAATTTACATTAAATCACATTAATTGACAAGCTTTATAACTTGGTTCATTATAATTTCCCTTGTTGGAGAAAAGCTGGGTTGACTGCTACACTAACACGTCCATAAAATTTATCCGTTTTCGAAGCCTTCTCCTTTCTCCTCGACTACGGATTGACAAGTTAGGACCAACCCAACTTTCTCCAACAACTCAACTTTAATATACAAATAAATTCCAAAAACAAGTAAAATTCCATTATACTCCTCTCTAACTAACTAACTAAAAACTGTTTTACTCCAAAAGACCTTTAAAGGATTTCAAAAAACCAAAACCATATCACCATTACAAACATAGCTGCTTTCATTATCATATTAATATATTCTCTATATGCCCACTTTTTGCCGGTGTCTGATTAGGCACGTAAAACATCAAAAAATAAGTTATGAAAAGTTAAGTATAAGCTTCTAAATAAACCTATGAAGAATCATGGCATATACACGTGAAGAAACAGAAAATATCGAAGTTGACCATCCTATACAGCAGCTTTGGGAAGGTATTCTAAAAACAATTGATAAAATGGAATGGACAATCCAAGACTCAGACAAAGACGAATATCGTATGAAGATAAAAACTAAAGGCGCATTCATGTCTTACCCTTCACATATGAAAATCGCTTTAGTTCCAATTAGTGACAAGTCTACACGCATGTTAATTGCTGGCGAGACACCTGTTACAACAATTACATCTGTACTTGATTTTGGCAGGACACGTGAACGTATTGAAAGATTCATAGTTACACTTGCTCAACTTATGGAAAAGAAAAGTTAACAAATTTACTCATTGATTTGGGTTTTTTTGAACGCAAGCCATCCTATCAGTAGAAACACTACAATGTATGCTAAGGCTATTACAAGTCCGCGAAGAGCAATAAATCCTATAGATTCAGTATAGAGCAACTCCATGGCTGGCAATGTTTGGTCTCCAATTTGTATTGACCAAATGTCTGTTTTAAAAAAATTCACATTTTGTCCAGGATACAGTAATGCATAAACCATGTTTACACCTAAACTGTCTGTACCAGCATTAACTGAAAATTCGGAGTTATCTGCAGTTATCAGCGTTCCCGTAGCACCAGTTCCCGGAAAATAATTCAATGCTGTTGAAGGACCCGACAAAACAGAAACTATAGGTAGTGCCATGAAGAGAGAAATAAACAAACCTGCGGCAATAATTACAGTCAAGATCGTATTCTTTGTAATTGTGCCCATAGCTAGAAGCATTGAAACCCAAATAAAAGCGCTAATAATATTTCCAAATAAAACAACAGGAAGTAGCCCGAGATCGCTTTGTGCCCCAAAAACAAAGATTGACCCAACAGTTGTATACGTAAAGAGCACTGTAAATGAAATCAGTAAAACAATGAAAGCTGCAAATAGTTTACCTAAAAAGACTGTCGTACGTGAAACCGGCTTAGTTAGTAGAGGCACTATTGTACCACTTTCGAACTCACTGGACATGCTGTTCATTGCTATAACAAGAGCAAAGAGAAACAAACTAAGGCTGTCTGCGCCATAAGTGATTGCAAAATGAGCATTTTGAGGAATTACGTCACCTAAAATAAACGGTAATACTAAACCTATAGATGAGATCAGAAACGCAAATGCTATGACACCTATGAATTTTTTCTTACGTATGTTCCAAAGCATTTCATAATGGACAACAGCCATGAAACGTCTAAACCAAGAAACTGACCCTCTGGATGACTCTTGAGTTTGTTGTTCATTATCGTATTTCATTGCGTTCTAGCGCCTCCAATTAACTGAATAAACACGTCTTCAAGTGTTGAAGTTTTTTGACTCATCCCCACAATTACGCCACCTGCATTAGTTATTTCTTTTGACACTTTTACCTTTACATCAGCATCATGCGATGTAACTTGAACAGTTAATTTTATGCCTTCATGGTAAATTTTTTTAACAAACGGCAATTTTTCAACAGCGAAAATGACGTCGTTGGTTAAATTGGCTATTTCAAGATGTATCAGGGCTGGGCCTATAAACATGCTTGAAACTGTTTGTACGGTGTCAGATGCTAGAACAGAGCCTTTATTTATGATTGTTACATGGTCGCAGATTTGTTCTACCTCAAAGAGTAAATGGGATGAGAGGAAAACTGTTCGTCCATCTTTGGCGATCTCTTTAATGAGTTCTCGTACTTCTACCATGCCAACTGGGTCAAGTCCAATGCTTGGTTCGTCTAAAATTACAAGTTCGGGGTTGTTTAGGAGCGCTTGTGCGATTCCGATGCGTTGTTGCATTCCTTTGCTGTATTTACCGATGTAGTCTTTTTCTCTTCCTTTTAAACCGACAAGATTGATAAGTTTAGGTATTTGTTCTGCTCTTTGTTGTTTTGTCATGTTATACATTTTGCCGTAAATATCTAAAAGTTCAATACATTTGAGGTGTTTGGGGAACTTGGGTAGTTCGGGCATGTATCCAATTTTTAGGCGGGAATTTGCGTCATCAACATGAACTTCTCTGCCTAAGACTTTTGCAGAGCCTTTGCTGGGTTTAAGCAAACCCATAAGCATTTTTAGCGTGGTGGTCTTTCCTGCACCATTTGGTCCCAAGAAGCCATGTATGCTGTTTTTTTGAACTTTAAGGTTTAAATTGTTTACAGCTATTAGGCCGCCGTAGTTTTTTGTTAGACTATCAGTTTCTATAGCATAGTCCATGTTGATACTGGCTCCTCTGCTACCTATCTGGCGAGATTTTAATAAAGGTTTATAGTTCAAGAAAAAACATGCACACTGGTTAAAAATTGTGTGCAGTCCTGTTTCTATAGAAACTAAAAGGGTAATCCTTAAAAACAAAAATGTGCCTTAGCACTATAAAAGGGATTCATGTGAATGAACGATTACATCCTTATGTAATATTTCTTCCAGACGAAAAAAAAGATAAAATCCTCTCAGCCATCTTCGGCTCAAAAGGCGGCGTAGACATCCTACGATACAGCCTAAAACAAGGCATAAACAAAAGTCTATACCAAAAAGACCTCATAGCAAAACTAAACTACTCCAACAAAACCGTAATCGAAAACCTAAAAACCCTCACTACTCTGGGCGTTCTTAACGAGAGCATGGAAAAAAACGAGAAAGACAACAGAATTACCTGGATAAAAACATACCAACTAACAACAATTGGCCGCTGGTTTGCCCTACTGCTTGCCGAAGAAGAACTTACAGAAGGAGAAAAAACCGAAATCCTCCAAAGCCTCTTTCGCACTTACCTAAAACAAACAAAACGCTTAGCCGAAGAAATCGGTATCGACAAAAAGAAACTCGAAGAAACATTCAGAGAAGAAATGAAAAACACCCCATAACTTCTTCATTAAACGCTTCATTTAGATATGACTAAACGCTAAGAGGTTCTGCTGAACCGATTCTTCACTGACTTTTATAGTTCTGTTTTACATGACTGAACCGTTTAGTGTTACGTGTGGGACGGAAGGGGACTTCTTTCACACTAAACCATACACAATACCTACTTCTTCTCACAATCAACCCAAAAAACGCACTATTTTTCTATAATAAACTATAAACTAACTACTACTATTTTATGTAAAATTGGTATAGACTCTAAGAAACTAAGTTAATTTAATGGTTTAAAACCAGGTCAAGACATGCTGAAAAATGCCTATTTTTGGCAGGTTGGGCAAAGATACACTTGCCCGCCGCCATGGTTGACTTTCTCTATTTTGCTTCTGCATATATGGCACGTTTGGTCTTTTTGGTTTGGTCCCATCTTAGCCACGTACAGACCAGGTTTACCATGCAAATCCGTAAACTGATTTTTTCCACCTGCTTCTAACCGCTCTTCAATTAGCTGCGTAATTGCCTTGTAAAGTGCCTTTTTTTCTTCTATGCTGAGAATGCCAGTGTTACGTTTAGGACTAATTTTGGCACGGTAAATGATGTCTTGAAAAGCGCTGTTAGATACACCTACAATAACTGCGGTTTTTCCAACTAAAGCCGCTTTGATATTTTGCTTTTTATTGTTGAGTCTTTCTATGAAGCATTCAAAGGTGAAATCTGTTTCAAGGGGGTTAAGTATTTGGCTGAAATCTCGATTGTAGAGATAATTGGTTTTTAGTAAATTGTCTTCAACCGCTTGTATACACCCTATCCCCGTTAAACTAACCGTTAAAATGACGTCCTGTAAGTCCAGTTTAAGATGAAATTTGGGCAACTTTGTTTGCGGCTTGTATAGTGAGATGTTGCCGCCGTATTCAGGCGCTAAAACTATGTTCCAACAATTATCAAGTTTTACCAGAATAGTATTGCCTCGTGATGTAACTGATAAAATTTTGCGGTCGATTAGCTGGTTGAGAACTGAGTTTTTGCTGATGAAATTTTTTTGTTGAAGTTGTTGGCTGTTTTGCACTTCATAGTTGATGATTGTTTTACCTTTTAATTCTTTGTTCATTTGGTCTGCTAGGATGTGTGCTTCAGTGCATTCGATACTCATAGTCATTTCTTCTTATTATGTGGTTTTAGCGTCTTTTACTTCATAACTTATTTCATTGGTGAGTTGCATGTTTTGTGTATCAATTTCTTGGATCATCTTGTTAACCATGCGTCCAACTACGAGTACTATAACGTTTAAGCCTCTGGATGCGGCAATAACTGCAGCGTGGCTGATGCCGAATTCTAAGTCTGCCTTAATTTCTAATTTGTTAATTACTGCTCTGCCAACGGCACCCATGACTCCTATGCGATCAGGTTTAAAGTCATCAATTAGTCTTTTTATTTTTGCTATGTCTACGGTTCTTGAGCCGCCTTTGCGAATGCTGGGTAGTTTGATAATTAGAATTTTGCCTTGTTTTAGTTTAACTTTACCTTTTAAGTCTTTTAATCCGATGTCTTCGCCTGGTATTGCATTGTTGGTTGCAATGCCGACAGCTTCAACGCCGGAGTCATTTACGGGTACTGTGTAAAAGACACCGCCTTTAGTGATAAGCCCAACTTGTTCACCGATTTTCACGGGAAGGGTTGCTATGGCTATCCATGCATGGTCAACTTTTAGTTCGTTTTTGATGGATTTAACATATAAGTCCAAGTTTTTTAGGTTTTCACGGAGCTTTATAATGCCTTTTTGGGTTAAACGGTAGTCCGCCCGTTCAGATCCTGCTTCAAGGAGACCCTCTTTGGTTAATTTTTTGAAGTATTTGGAGATGGCTTGAATTGTAATTCCTATGGAGTCACTGATGTCTTTTTGTTTGACATGTGGTTGATTTCTCATTACTTCCAGTAAAATTTGAAATTTTGTAAATTCTCCCTTGTCTCGTAGCAAAATGTCTCTCGGTTGTTTTTGCATATTTCCTATTCAACCTGTAGTTAACTACTGTTAAACGAATATTTATATGCTTATTGGATAAAATATTCCACAAGGAGTACATAATTACATGCACATAATGGAAGGTTTTCTACCATCTCCATGGTGGCAAATATGGTGGATAATATCATTGCCAATAGTTGCCTATGGTGTTTATAAGGTTGCTAAATTAACAAAAAAGATGCCTGAAATCAAACCGCTCTTGGCGTTAGTTGGTGCATTCGTCTTTGTAATCTCTGCACTCAAGCTTCCATCAGTAACCGGAAGCAGCTCACACCCAACTGGTACTGGATTTTCTGCTATTCTTTTCGGACCGGCAATAACCAGTGCTATTTCAGTGATAGTTCTGGTATTTCAAGCCTTATTGTTGGCTCACGGAGGTATAACAACCCTTGGAGCTAACATTTTCTCTATGGGTATTGTTGGGCCCGCCATAGGCTTTGCCATATGGTGGGTGTTTAAAAAAACACGAGTTAACCCGTCAGTAGGCGTTTTTGTTGCAGTTGCAGTGGCCGACTTAATGACCTATATTACTACCGCGTTCCAACTTGGTCTTGCATTCCCCACCGAAGGTAGCGTCTTTACTTCATTTGCAACCTTCTTTGGAATATATGCTATCACACAAATTCCAATAGCTATCGCTGAAGGATTCCTCGCTGTTCTGATATTTAACTTCCTATCAAAATACAAGGGTAGTATCCTACAAAAATTAGGTGTACTAAAAATCCCTACTGCAAACACAGAAAGAAAGGTGGAACCACAAAATGCAGTATAAGTATTATTTAACCTTGGCAATAGTAACCCCTATTGCCCTATTCGCATACATAGTTGCTTTAGGGTATACTCCCATATCTGAAGCTGTTATTTCGCTTCCAAATGAAACTGAGATATTGCTGTTCTCAGTTCAAGCAGGAATAATGGCTGCAACTCTAGGACACTTCATTGGAACTAGAAAGGGTTTAAAATCAGTTCGTACCGCAGGCAAAACGGTCATTGCAAAGCAGGCCATTCAGAGGAAGTATATGTATATACTAATAATTGGACTTGTGTTAGCTATCTTCATAGTGCCCTTTGTGATTAATGCCGGAGATTTCAGCGGAACAGATGGTCAAGGTCCTGACGAAATTGCCTCAAGTGGTTACACTCCATGGATCGACCCCCTAGGGTATGAACCTGGTGAGTTAGGTGAGCGCGTGCTCTTCTCATTACAGGTGGCCATAGGCGCCTCAATACTGGGTTACTTTGTTGGGTATATGCGGGCAAAACCCGAATAAAACCAACTAAAATGAACCCTACACAACATTAGTGTGTATACCCCTCCTTTTTTTGGATATACCTTCAGGTGTATAGGTAAAGTATAGATATCGCATAAAATAGTATATTTGACCGATTAGCGGAATCGAAAATGAAGTTACAACTTGGATTGCTGGAAGAGGGAGAAGTACCTATTGAGTCATTCTGAAACCTATGCTGAAATCGATAGGTCTGCTTATACCAATGCATTAGCAAAATGCAGTCCGATAACTAAAACTTTTTTTGCCCTTTCCGCACTTATAATATGTGCTTCTGTATCAACAATTATCGTGCCTGTTGTAATATTTATAACCTGTACAATTTTAGTATTAAGTCTTGCTAAGGTTAAAGCATGTCTTTACTTTAATTTGTTTGTTTATCCAACCTATATGCTTGTGCTTAGTTGTATTTTCTTAGCTTTATTCTTTGGATCTGGAACAACTATAGCTGAAATTCAGTTACCTTGGTTTACATGGTCGATATTTAAAAACGGTCTCTCTATGAGTATAACCACTTTTTTAAGAGTTGAGGGCGCTCTTTCTTGCCTCTTCTTCCTTGTACTCACAACTTCAATAACTGATCTTTGTGTTCTTCTCCGTCGTGTTCATGTACCTCAGGTTATGGTTGAAATGTCTATGATGATATACCGCTATATCTTTTTATTTCTAGAAATCTCTGAGCAGATGAGTCTTGCTCAAAAACTAAGACTCAGGCGCTCTGGTTGGCTAAGTAGCATTCGCTCTTTAGCGTTGCTTATTGGAAGCCTTTTCATACGAACGTTGGACCAGGGGGAGCGAACTCTTGTTGCTATGAACGCTCGAGGGTATGATGGTGAAATTCGTATTCTTGAAGACTTTGTTTCTCCAAGAAAACTGGTGCTCTTAGGTATAGTGCTCTTTGATGTCTTACTTATTATCTTACTGTTTTTGACACTAAACATTGGAGTTGTATAATATGATATTTAAATTAGAAAAATTATCACATCGCTACTCAGATGGAACATTGGCTCTAGATGAGGTTTCTTTAAACTTTACCCGAGGCGAACGAATTGCTTTCTTAGGAACAAATGGTTCTGGAAAAACAACTCTGCTCAACCATTTAAACGGTATTCTAAAGCCTACTTCTGGTAGCATATACTTTGAAGACAAACCCTTAGCCTATGATGCTAAATCTCTGCTAAATCTGCGCAAAAGAGTTGGATTTGTCTTTCAAGATCCAAATGACCAGCTTTTTGCCTCCTCAGTAAAACAAGATGTAGCCTTTGGCCCTCTAAATCTAGGTTACACTCTTGAACGTGTTAAGCAGCTTGTGGATGATGCACTTACAACGGTTGGAATGACAGAGTTCGCCGACAAACCCCCACACTTTCTTAGCGGTGGCCAGAAAAAACGTGTTGCACTAGCGGGTGTGCTTGCTATGCAGCCTGAAGTTATCATAATGGATGAACCCACCTCAAGCCTTGATCCAATCGCTACCAGTGACATATTACATTTGTTGCTTCGTATTAACAAAGAAAATGGAGTTACCTTGCTATTGGCTACTCATGATGTAGATATGGTTCCCTTATTCGCAGACAAACTCTACATCTTAAACAAAGGCAAAATAGTTTCTGAGGGTACACCAAAAACAAGCTTCTCAAACACCGAGTTAATACGAGAAGTCAATCTACGATCGCCACGGATAGCCCATTTGTTTGAAGTTTTAAAGAAAGAAAATGGGTTACCAATTGATAATGAATTTCCTTTGACAATTAGTGAGGCAAGAAAAGAAATTCTGAGACTTTTAGAAGTTACAAAAGAACAAATTAAAAAAAGTTGATTTTAAGTTACACTTTTTGCCTTTTTATAAAAATGCAGATTAAATAATATTAGCTGAACTAAAATTGATACAACTTTCATAATAGAAAAAACCGGAAGCAAAACAATGAATAGTAAACGCTATCTGATATTAATCGCCTTTATAGCGTGTATATTTGCAGTATATTTGATTCTTTTACCAAATATGCTATTTGGTGACGCGGGTGAAAGAGTTACGCAAGCCCTTTATGATACAGGAGTTGAAGCACGGTTCTCTCCAGTTTGGGAACCACCCGGTAGAGAAATCGCAATATTACTTTTTGCCTTGCAGGCTACTGTTGGCGTAATAATTGTCGGATACTTTATAGGTTATGAAAAAAGAAAAAGAGAATAAGGTCTCTATTGCAGGTTCTGCCGAGGGCAAAGAAAGGTGGCTTACAGCAACTATAGCAACGTAACTTTTCATTAACTCTGTATCATACAGTGCCGACAATACAGAGGTGTTTGCGTTGCCACAAGCAACATCAATTTGGAAAAAAAATATTTTCACAAATAACAAAAAAATTTTTGTATTAATGTTTTTCTTATTTTACTTTTAGAAGCCTAAGTGAGTTAACCATGACAATTAATGCGTTACTTTCATGAATTATGGCTGCTACCAAAGGTGAGATTAACCCTTGGCTGGATAACGCTATGCCGATGATGTTTACTGCTATGGCAAAGGTGATGTTTTGTTTAATTATGGACATTGTTGTTTTTCCAATCTTTAACATCTGTGGTAACTTTGACAAATCATCTGATGCTAGCACGATGCCTGCTGTTTCAATGGCTACTTCTGTTCCAGATAACCCCATGGCAACTCCAACATCTGCTTGTGCAAGTGCTGGAGCATCATTGATTCCATCACCAATCATGGCAACTGTTAACCCGTGATTTTTTAGGCTTTTAATTTTGTTTACTTTATCAGCAGGCATCAATTCAGGTATTGCTTCATCGATTTCGCATGCGACTGCAACTGTTTCGGAAACGTTTCTATTATCGCCTGTTAACATTATGACCTGTTTTATGCCGTTTTCTTTAACTTGTGTTAATATGTTTTTTACGTTTTCTCGAGGTTGATCTGATAGACTTATTGCACCAAGTAATGTTTGTTGTTTTGCAACAAGGATAACTGTGTATTTGTCCTGTTTGGTTATGTAATCTTGAGCTTCGGGGGTTATTTGAATGGCGTATTTCTGCATTAAGCGTGTATTGCCAGTAACTATGTTTGTTCCATTGCTGTTTATGCATACTCCTAAACCTGGGTGATGTTCAAAGTTGTCAGGGTGTGAAATGTCAAAGCCTTTTTTGAGGGCTTTTTCTATTATGGCTTTTGCAAAGGGGTGCTCAGAGCATTTTTCTGTTTCAGCGGCAAATTGTAAAATTTGGTCAGATGTGTATTGGCTGAAACTTTTTATGTCTATAACTTCTAGTTTGCCTTTGGTGATTGTTCCTGTTTTATCTAAAACTATGACGTTAACTTTTGATATTTTTTCCAAGGTTTCTCCATTTCGTATGAGGATTCCTTTTTTTGCCGCGTTTCCAATGCTTGCTACAATGGCTGCTGGTGTAGAAAGAATCAATGCACATGGGCAAGCTATAACAAATACTGCCGCCATACGCATTATGTCTTGTGTTAATGCAAAAATTATTATTCCAATTATGAGGATTGTTGGTGTAAAGTATTTTGCGTATTTGTCAGCTGTCCGCTCTATGGGCGCCTTTTTTTCTTCAGCTTCTTTTACTAACGCTATTATTTTGCCATATGTACTTTTTTCACCAACTGCTGTTGCAATTACATATATAGCTCCTTGTTGAACTATGGTTCCGCTGTAAACGTTTGTGCCTTCTGTTTTTTCTGCAGGTATTGACTCGCCTGTTACTGAGGCTTGGTTTATGTATGCGTGTCCTTTTTGGATGATTCCGTCTACCGGAATTTTTGCTCCGGGTCTAATTATGACTGTTTCTCCAATTTTGACTTCTTGTGGAATAACTTGTTTTTCTTGTCCGTCTCTAAGTACTGTGGCTGTTTGAGGTTGCTCTTCGATGAGTTTTTGTATGGCGTCTGTGCTTTTTTGTTGTGCATAGTCTTCAAGCATCTCTCCGCCTAACAGCATAAGTGCAACAATGGTTGCAGGAAAATATTCACCACTAATTATTGATGCTATTATTGCTATTGTTGCTAACAAGTCCATGCTGAAAACGCGTTCTCGGAGCGTTTTAATTGCGCCATATCCTATGGTTAATAATGCCATGGTTGCTGAAGAAATTTGAAGGTAAAACGTTATTGTTGGTGGTAATAGCTCAAATGTGGCTGCTAACCATCCTGTTAAACCTAAAACTGTAAAAATAAGAAGAATCGACTGCTTTGGAGTCATGTTTTTTCTCCAGTTTTGCCTTAAATGAGTTTTGATAATGCCTCTTTGAGTTCTTCAAAATGTTGTTCTGTTTCACCTGATGTAGCGGCTTCTTTTAGGCAGGATTCAACGTGGTCTTCAAGGACTATTTTTGATACTTTGTTTAGTGCTGCTCGTATGGCTACTATTTGTAGAAGTATTTCTGGGCAGGTTTTGTCTGTTTCAACCATGTTTTTGACGCCATGGACATGGCCTTCGATTCTGGCTAAACGGTCTGATACTTCTTTTCTTCTCTTGTGAACATGCATCTGTATCCCCTGTAGGGGGAAGGGATATAAACATATAAACTTTTTTTGCTGATTCTGATATCTCGTTGTGGATTTGAGAGTTCGGTAAATCCTTTGTGATGTAAGTTTGGCTTTGTTAACTCTCCCAATTAGGTAAATTTACCTCTCAAATATTAAAAAGAAATATGGTGGGGCAGATCGGATTTGAACCGACGACCAATGGGTATCTACAGCTCCAGAACTTCGTCACTCTTCCCAAAGGAAGTCAGCATACCCATTCTGGTTTGCTTCTGGAGCCCATCGTAATACCTGGCTATACTACTACCCCAACCAACGCATTTTTACACAACAAACAAATATTTAAGCACTCTTTTCTTCTTTAAAATCCATCAATGAACTTTCATACAAATGTGCCTTTTTTGCTACAACATAGTTAGAGAAAATAGCACACAAGACTGATAGCAAGCAAGAGTTGGCAAATTCATCCTGCTAAATAACTTGGGTAGTTGAAAATATGTATTTAGCATATGAGGTTTCTTTTCTATAGTCTCCGATAAGCTAATAGTTAGGTTCAACTTTGACTTACGTGATGAGTTTGGTGCTGCATAATAATTCACGGGTTGCATGGTTAAAACGGAAAGCGCCCCAATTGCTTATTGTAGCAGTAATCATCATTGTCTTTTGTTACTTTTTGCTTGAAATACTATCAGATGTTCTAGTTGAGGGTTCACCTTGGACAAGTGGCCCCGTGATTGGTGCAATTATTGCCTTTACCCATAATGTAACTGACACCATTTCGTCTTGGGGCTATATTGGGGTTTTTCTTTTGATGCTACTGGAATCAAGCTCTTTTCCCATACCAAGCGAAGTGATTTTGCCATTTGCAGGCTACTTGGTTTCAGTAACAGAGCTTGCTTTGGGATTAACGATATTTTATGCTACGATTGCAGGTGTCTTGGGTTCACTAATTGACTACTACATTGGTCGAAAAGGTGTAAGCATACTATCTAAGCACAAACTTTTAGGTCGAGTCATTTTCTCTCCTGCGCAACTTACAACCGCAGCAAACTGGTTTAACCGATATGGTGTGGCAGCCGTTTTTTTTGGGCGTCTGGTTCCAGGATTTAGAACGTTTATTTCTTTTCCAGCTGGAGCAGTTAAAATGTCCATTCCCAAGTTTATTGTTTTCACAGCAGCAGGATGCTTAATTTGGAATTCAATTTTGGTTTATGTCGGTTACTATTTGGGCAGTAACTGGGCTGAAGTTGCAGGTATCTCTCACTACCTCATTTTGGGTATTATATTAGTAGTTGCAGGTGGTGTGATATACTGGCTAATAAGGAGACGAAAAAGAAAACAAAACAAGCAAGAGCGTACCTAGTATTTTTTGCCTTGAGTGACCCTTTCAAGTATGATTTTTACATCTGAGTCATTATCAGCTAAAATGTTTACCCATAGCTCAAATTCTGCTTTAGAAATTTCTTTTTGCAAATTGCCGTTTTGCTCTGCAGAAAAATATTTTGCAGACCCCTCAGGTGAAGATAGCAACTTAACGTAAAAAATGCGATCATCAAGCACTATTTTTGAAGAACACCCTTCGTTTTCCGCAGAGGCATAATCGATTTCATACACCATAATACTCCACTTGAGAACAGGGTGCCACCCAAATTTACTTAAACCTTACCCTAAACAAACATCAAACCACACAATTTAGGCTGGTTGGATGTTTAATGGTTGGCTTCTAACGGTGGATACGATGGCAGCTGGTGTGACTTATGAGGCGCAGTGGACGTAGACTTCGTATGGGATCAATGTGTACTTTATCAATTATATGTTAATGGAAGCTAACGCGGTTGGTAATCCTTCTTCGTATATAGTGGAGAGTTTTTTCATAGTTGATATTGTTGCTCCTTTCAAGTTGGATTACCCGTTTTTAGATTGGACAGTAATAAACGCGTATTCAGATAAAAAAACTCTTGATAAAAGGTATAACATGTGTACAATTGTGTGTTTATTACACATACTCATCATTGTTGATCAAACGTTTTTTGATATGTTATTTAACATTCTTTTTTGCTTTGGGTATTTTTGGAGTTTTATTGTCAGTTTTTGTATGTTTAATTACAAGATATCCTGATGCAAGGATGATTATTGATGAGGCAATGGCGGTTGCAACCCAGAAAGTGGGGAAGGTTGATATTGTAAATGAGATTTCCTCTGATGAACCTGCATTTCCAAGATCATCAACTGCATGTACGATTATTAGGTGGTTTCCGTTAGGTAAGGCGGGGAGTGTAATGTTGCCTGTGATTGGTATTTTAGGTTGTCCATCTAGGCTGTAGGTTAAATCTGTAACTGGTTTATCAAGTACAAAGGTTAGAATTATGTCTGCAGTGTTGTATGTTTGTTTACGTGGCATCAGTATGGTGATGTTTGGTGCTGCGTTATCAATAGTGAAGTATATTGGTTGTGAGGCACCTATGTTTCCTAAGGTGTCTTTAGCAAAAATTATTATAGAGTGTTGACCATCAGGTATATCTGTAATTTGGGCGGGTCCCGTTAAAGTTTTGTTTGTATTGTTATCTAAAGAAAAGCCAACCCAAGAAATTGCTTTGTTAATTTTGTAATCAATTTGTATACTTTTGTATGTTTTATTTTCAGGACTTATAATTTCTATGATGGGTGGGATTTTTCCGTAACCAACTGGTTTGCATTCTTCATTACTGTTTAGCCATTTTGCTCCATCAAACCCGCCGATAGCATAAATAATGTCGTTTGTAACTGCTAAGCCTAAATAGGCTCTTGGGGTTGACATTTTTGGGCCTTCGCTCCAGGAGTCTTTTTCAATATCATAAATTTGGGTTTTATCACTAAACGTTCCGGTGGAGTAGCCGCCGATGTAGTAAATTTTTGTCGGTGCCATAACTCCTGTAGTTACAGCTGCCGCACCATAACTGGAGGGATAATTTAAGGGGTTACCGGTTGTCCAATTGCCCGTTTGAGTATCGTAAATTTGTAAGTTGTTAATTGATGAGTCAATTCCGGAAGTGGATTGTTTTGATCCGCCTATAATGTAAATTTTTGTGCCTATAACAGTTGAAGCGTAACCTTGAAGTGCAGTGGGCATAGATGTATTTGTGGACCAAGTGTTAGTTTTAATATCGTAAATTTGAGTGATGTTTGTTTGACTGTAGTAAGGTGAAGTACTTAAGTACGTTTTACCGCCGATAAGATAGATTTTGTCCTCAACAATGTTTGCAGATAAGTCTGCTCTTGGTGTGGGCATAGAAACCATAGGTTGCCAAATATTGTTGATTGTGTCATAAACTTCTACATTGCCTGTGAAGCTGTCCCCAACTGAGCCGCCGATGACATAGATTTTGCTCTCATAAACTGCGATGGCAAATCCTGTTCGGGCAGTTGGCATAGACATTTTGGTATACCACTTGTTTGTTCCAGGATCGTACATTTCATTTACAGCAAGTTCGCCGTCGCTGTTTGAACCGCCTATCGCATAAATTTTACCTGATACTACCGCTAAACCTAGTCCACAGCGATTTGTAGGCATGCTGGTTAAACTTGTCCATGAAGATGTTGTATCTGCGTTTGCAGCTTGGGGGGTGTAAAGCGGTAGAACTGTTAGGGCTATGGAAATGGTAAGTAGAAGTACTATCGTTTGGATTTGCTTGCCCGTAACTAAACCCCTAATGTTTTGTTTTAAAGTTTATAGTGTAATTTACCCCTTATATGGTTAAGGTTTAAAAAAATGGTCTGCCAACTTCCAAGTTGGCTCTTTCTGTTTGCAATCGGTGATAAACCTGCTATTTTTACAGGTTTAAAATTTATGTTATTAATTTTAAGGTAATTTTGGATTGCTATACTTCCTGTGATAAATAGTTGATTAACTTACAAAAAAGTAAAAAATAAATTAGGTTTATTTTCCTAATTTTTTAGTTAGTCCTTTTGTTTTTTCTTTGGTCCTCTCTTGAACATTAGTTTGGCTGTGAGGATTTTTTCAGTTGAGAATAGTTTTGACGCAAAATACATTATGATGACGGTAAAGATTGCAACGTATATAATGCCAAAAGCGACGATGGAGTAGTTTCCCATTATTACTGCTTTTGAAGCGATTATTGGATGGGTGAATGGAATAGCGTATAGAACTGTTTTGATTGCCATTGGTAGACTGTTAATGTCAAGGTACATTAGTGCCATTGAGGGGATGAAAATTAATGGGTAAATGTAGCCTACTAATGCTTGTGCGCTACGTACGTTTTCTGAGAATGTGGACATGACAACGGCTAACGCTAAAGCGGATAATAATGTGACAAATAGGGATATGCCAAGCATGATGTAGCCGAAAGTTGATGGAACTAGACCTAAAGTAACTAAGTCAATGTCTCCGGCGATAGGTATGCCCATAGTGACTGATTTCATCATGAATGAATAACCAATAAGAGATGTTACTGCTGCAATTCCTGCGACGATTACGGTGCTTGAAACTTTGCCCATTAAAATCGCAAAACGATCAACTGGAGAAGTGAGCAGGGTTTCAAGAGTTTTTTCTTCTTTCTCCATTGCCACACTGGTAGCGGCTATTTGCATTGAGTAAATAATCATTATCATTACTGTTAGCGGTAGAGCAAGTGATTGTGACATCATTAATACTGATAAGGTTGATGGATCTACGCCTTCTTGCACTTGATCATTAATGATTGTTGACTGTGTTGTTAGAACGATGTCTGGTGCAATGGCACGATTGAAAGCGTTAACGTAAACTACTAACCCGGAACTGCCAAGGTCACTAAAGATGCCTCCGCCTTGAAAGACCCCGTAAATGTTAATGCTTGTTGTTATGTTGGATTCTCCATTTAGGTGACGGGTCATATTTTGGCTGAAACCCGCGGGGATTTCCATGAATTGTGTGCTGTTATAGTTGGCGAGTAAATTTTGATCTATGACTTGTTGTGGAGAGATGTTATTTAGAACTTGAATGTTCATAATCTGGTTGAGGTAGTCAATGAATGTTTGGTCCCATTCTCCGTTGTCGTTGTTAAGGATGAGGAGGTTTGATTTTTGCATTTGTTCTTCTGCGCTATTTACGGCGTAACCCATAACAAGGCTTAAAACTGGAAATATTATAAGGGGGAGTATTATCATGGGAACAAGGATTTTTGGGTCACGTACGAGTTCTTTGAGTTCTTTTAGAAGTATAGTTGTGAAACCTTTAAGCATAACCTACCACCTTTGCGAAGACTTCTTCTAGATTTTCGCTGTCATATTTTGCTCTAAGTTCTTTAGGCTCGCCTTCAATTACAATTTTACCTTCATTGACAAGTGAAACTCTGTTGCAGAGATATTCTACTTCGAGCATATTGTGACTACTTAAAATTACCGTTATGTTGTACTTCTTCACATATTGTTTAATGATTTCTCTAATGCGGTATGCATGTAAAACGTCAAGACCACTTGCCGGTTCATCAAGCACGGCAAGTTTTGGATGTGTCATTAATGCACGTGCGATTAATAGGCGACGTTTCATACCTTTGCTGTAAGTTTTTGCTTTATCTCTAAGACGGTCACCAAGACCACTGAGTTCAACAGCTTCATTTACCATGCTCTTGATGTCATAGCCTTCTTTTTGATTAAATTTAGCCATGAATTCAAGATATTCATAACCCGTTAAGTTGGGATAAGCGCCTGATTCTTCAGGTAAATAGCTTAAAATTTTTCTAACCTCAGCAGCTTGAGAAACTACATCTAACCCAAAGACGTCTAATTTACCTGACGAAGGTAAAATAAGTGTACAAATTGTTCGCAGGGTTGTAGTTTTGCCTGCACCGTTTGGACCAATTAATCCATAAATTTCTCCAGGTTTGACAGTGAAACTTAGATTGTCTAAGGCTCGAACGCTACCGAATTGTTTAACTAACGACCTAGCATCAACAGCAAGATTCAATTGAGATACACGCTCGCCTAACTTATTGCTCTAAAACAAATATAAAGCTAATCCGTGTAGAAAAACAATAAGCGACCGATTTTAAAGAAAAACCATAAGTCTATACCCCACATATGGTGGGTGTGTAATTACTTTGTTGATTTTCTGTTTGTCTATTCGTCTATTAAACATAAAGCTACAGTTTGGGTATACAAAACTAGCCTGAAACCAATTTAGGAACTGTACAAAAAATAACTTGCACTCATAGAAGGGAATTACACGACTTTCAACAAAAATAATTACACATTATTTTCGCATAGTTCATGAGTCTACAAAGAGAAGGTGGGCGTTTAGGGCGTTTGGGGCGTTACTTTTGCAAGTTTTTCCTCTATTATTTTTTTCTTTTCCGGAAAAAGTTCCGAAAGACATGCCTGAAACGCCCGAAACGCCCAAGTGTGAAGAGGTATACTTGGAAAGTTCTGTTTGTGTTTTTAAGCATATGGTGATTAAGCGTAGTCTACCTTTGTTTTGGTGGATGTAGTTTATTCTTTTTTGTTTAAGGCGAGAAATAGAGGTGTGAAACGTTTTCCAAATGATTTTACTTCTTGAGGCCATATTGTTTTTTGATTTGTTGGTATGCTTAGTTTTTCTGTTTCTGTTTTTAGAGTGTTTAGTGGTTCTGTGTGTGGGTCATTCTTAGTTTGAGTTTTTCGTTTTCTTTAAAATATTTAGTGAAATAGCTTAGAAAGGTGAGAAATACATTGTCGTTGTTTAGTGTTTCATCAACTTGGGTATCAACTTTGGTAAGAAAAATAGCTGCAAATTTGTTTTCAATATATTTTAATAAACGAGTTAAAAATGCGTCAATAGTGCCTTGTCCTCTTAAATTTAGGCTTCTATAGGAGTCTGCATACTATCTTAAGAGTATTTACTATGTTGACTGTTCTATTTCAGGTCAACGGACTTTCCCTTCATACAGTAGTAAGGCTGATCTAAGTTGTATTGTTTAGCCACAGGACAGTTTGGACAAATGCAACCTGCCGCTTCAGCTGACTCAGCTGCTTTTCCTTTTGCACAATAAAGTATGCCTGTTAATTCTGATTTTTTATATGTAGGACATTGGGGACATATGCACGATTGAGCGTTTTGTGCGTTATCTACTACAAGATTACCCATAACGTTTCACAAAATATCATTGTTACTGTTTTGCTTGTAAGTATATGTGACTGCTACAAGATAACAACACAACAAAAAAGAGCAACATGTTTAAAACTCAAGTTTTTCAGTGAATCTTATTAAACCGTAATCCTAACTTTACAGTTTTGCTTCCAACTTTAACAGGTTTATATAAGATAGTAATCAAAATTTTATTCACTTGAAACCTCTGGATTTGTAAAAAGTAAAAAAACATAACATGTTAAATCATGTATGTTAAATAATTTGTACGGTCTTTGTGAGTGCTGTTAAAATGTTGCGTTCAATTGCTCTTTTACGGTTGTTACCTTCGGATTGTAGCTCTTGATATTCACGTTTTTTAACTGCTTCATGAGCTTCAATACTTGCTTTTCTAGCTTTAAGCTGCTCTGTTTGATCTTCAAAGGTCGAAATATTTTGTTTGATTTCATCCATGTGTGCAGAAGCCAAAAGTTGTTCTTTTTGAATTGATAATGCTTTACTTTTTTTCTGTGCATCATTTAATAGATCTTTACTAAAGACTTCTATAATGAATTGTTCAGCTTTTCGAGCTTTATCAGATTTAAGTTTCAGCTTGTCATCTTTTAACATGTCTTGGAGTTTTTCAAGAATATGCTTCAAAGTAGGATAACCGCTTTCTTCATTAACTAACGCTTCAAACGGCTTATCCAAATACTCGTTGATCATGCGTAATTCGTCAGGAGTTATGCCACCTCCACCGCCAGAAGTTGCCAACGCCTGCATCTTGATAAACGGTTTCTGCAGATGCCTAAGGGTAGTCTTCAAATCATTACTTAGAACTCCAATCTCACTGGTAACAAGATTTAACTGATCAATTGGACCTGCAGCTTTTAACTCACCTGTCTTCTGCTCTAATTCAACAATTTTTTGTTCAATAGGTAAGCGTTCATTTTTTATGTTCTCAATTTCTGTCTGTAAACCTGCCAACTTATTTTCTAAACTTTGCAGTTCGCCAATCATTTGAATGGTTTCTTGTATCGTTTTTGTTTTTACGTATTCTTTGGTGACAAACTCGTTTAGAATGCTAAGGATTTGTTTTGTTTTTTCATAAACTGTTATGAACTTTCGTCGATCCATAATGAAGAAGGGTGAAATTTTTGGAAACCAGTTTTTCACATCGATTTCAGTAACAATAAGTGTTTTTTGGGCTTCAGTGTTATACTTACTTAAGGCGTCATAGGTTATTTGTTCAGGTGCAGAAAGTTTTGTAAGTCTATCTATAAATAAGTGAGCCAATTTGTTTAATGCACGAGCGCGATTATAGACTTTCATGTTGCGTTTTTCTATTTCTTTTGTACTGTTCTCTAAGAGATCTTCACAGACCTCGTTTAGGGCTATGATCGCTTGGTTTGTTTCGTCTCGAAGTTTTTTTGCTTGCGCTTGGACAGGACTAAGGGTAGTGCTTGTTTCTTTTTCTATCCACTCTTTTAAGGTTCTTGTTGAGAACTGTGTTGTTTCTGTCAAGACTTACTCACTTACACTAATTATGCGTTTTTTTATTATATATCGATTTTCCATAATTTGTAACAAAACCCATTTTTAAGTAACCACTCTTAAATAGGTATAAATAAATTAACAGGAGGAACAGCATTGAACACTAAAAAACTAACATTCACAATAATGATGGGCGCGCTCGGAAACGCCCTATGTCTCATAAGTTACTTGTTACAAATAATTCCAGGCGCAGTAGCACTAGACCTCTCCTTACTTGCGGTGTTTATAGCAGGCGTCTATGCTGGACCTAAATCCGGTTTTGCCGCAGGTCTAATGGCAGGAATACTCCCAGGAATCATGTTCGGTCCATTAGGAACTGGAGGTATACTAGGTTTAATTGCTCTGCCCTTGGGAAAAGGTCTCACAGGCTTAACCATAGGTTTACTTGCTCTGATGCTATCACGTATAGACAACAGAATATTCAAAGCTCTACTATGTGTACCTCTAATACTTCTTGCATACATCCCCGAGGGCATATTCACCTACGCTTACTTCACCGTGTTGCTTCCATTATTTCTAAATTCAGAAGCCCTTTCAAGCGCTATAATATATGCAGTTATGACAAAAGCCATCATTGAGGTTGCAATCATGAGCATCATAATGGCCGTGCTGATATACAGCAAAGCCGTAAGTAACTTTATAGGAGCATACTTTTACAAAACAAAACCAACAATAAACCAAACAATCAAACAACAATAAACATTTCTTTTTAAGAAGAATGAAAAAGGAGTTTTAGAAGCCTAAAGACTCCAAGAGAACTTGTGGGTTGATTTTTCCTGCCTTAAATGTTCGACCCGTTTTAACGTTGTTAACTATTATGACAGCTGGAGCAAATAGGTTATGGTCTATTTTGTAGAAGTCTTTGTCGGCTTCACGGAAGATTTGCAGAAAAGGCTTACCGTAATCCTTAGACATCATAGACGGCGTCTGGTTGACAATTTCTTGCAGTTTAACCTCATCATCATATTCAACGGCACAGAAAACCGTACCACCATAAAGAATAGCATCGTTAGTACGAGCCATTGCAACTTCAAAATCTGGACCTGAGGGACTAATTGGGGCATAACCTATAGCATACTTTATGCATTTTGGATCTAAGCCAACAGTTTTTAGTTTATGTATGCCTACTTCAACTACGCGGCCTGTAACTTGAGTTAAACCTGCGATACTAGCCGTTGGAGCAACTGCAACAATTAGATTTTCTGGAGCTACATTGCAAGCCTTTGTGACCTTTTCAATTAATACATCAGTTGGCAGCTGATTACTTTCAAGTATGATTACCGTCTTATCATACACATCTGTGTAGCCAATTTCATCGTAAACTTCTTTGGGTTTAAGCGCTATGGCACGGGCTGGGCCTGAACCAATGGCAATGTTGTCACCCTCTTTTATGCGCCAACCGGCGAACTGGGAACCTAAACAGGCTATGGCTGGAAAATCAGTGGTAACTGTAACTGAGGGAAAATTAATCTCGCCGTATGATTTAAAGCCGATATCAACTTTTCCAGCTGAACCAAGGCAGAGCTCAGTTAAAATTTTTCCAGCTTCAAAACCACCGGGAGCTTTGACTCCTGCATCTATAATTATGGCTCCTGCAGTGGATTTTGATACAGCTACACCATACAATTCAGGGTTATCTAAAAGTTTTTGGGCTGTTTGATAAGCCAACTGGTTTACGCTTAAAGCTTTCATACTGAATTCACCATTAAGCCTAAAGAATGTTTATTGTAGAATATTAAAGGTAACGCTAAAGACACTTTTTTTATTTGCTGACCTGACGTATTTACAGTTATTGACATCACCGTTTTTGCACTGACCCGCCATGAGACGCCATATCTATGGGTGTCATGTGTTAGGAGTCATCTACTTTGTGTGTATATGAGCCTATGTTTCAAATTATGATACTAAAGTGTGCTGTACAGTAAACCTTTAGATGTTATTTGGTTGATAATTGAAAACTGTGGGGTTGAACTATAGTTAAAGGCTTTATCTGAAAACAGAACGCGCGATTGTTTAAGGTCGATATCCGTCAAGTATGCAAAGTGCCAGTGTTGTAGCGGTGATGTCTGCTGTGGTTCCAGGGTTGTAATGGTTTCCGGCTTTGCGTAGGTTGTGATCAAATTTTGCTATAGCTGTTTTGCCTGCGGTTGTTGTGGCACCACCTATTTCTAGTATTTTTTTTGCTTCTGCTGAGATTTCTTTGGCTTTTTCTATTCCGGCTTTTCTGGCTATGAAAGTGTCTGGGTGTTGGGCGAGGATTTTTAGGAAGGTGTTGATGACTGCGGTGTTTTGGTCAACTTTTTCTAGTTGCTCCATTAGGTAGGGGTATGCTTCATCGAAGGTGATGGGGTAGTTGTGTATCCATTCACTGCATATGTCGTCGTAGTCTTTAGCTATGTCAAAGACTTGGTAGAGGGTAATGTTTTCAGTTATTAGGCGCTGTTTTGAAGCGGGGTCATTAACGCTTAGTTCTGGGGCTTGATTTAGGCCGTTTGGCATGGCTATGTCAATGGCTTCATAGAGGTGCACAGAATCTATAGCTGTTGAAGCATGAATAATAGCCTCAATGTTGCTACGTAAAAGTTTAAAGTTCATGCTAAATTTTTCGTCTGTAGGTGTCATGCCTGCTGCAACACCAATTGGTATAAACAGCATAACTGTACCTAAAATCGTGTTACCTCCCCGTTGCCACTCCATAACATCTCTAACACCAAGTTTAACGAGTTCCCCAAGCCCTGCATCGTTTATTACACGTTGGCCATTAGCGATTTGAATGCCTCTTTTAGCGGCTTCTTGAAATGTTGGTCCAGCGGCTACTGCGGAGGCAAAAAAGTGCTCTTTACGTGTGCCTTCAAAGCTGGCAGTAAAGTTTACGTTGCCGGGTTTGTCGGCGCTGACTTCCAGTAGAATTGCCAGTTGCAGGCATCGACTAATATGTATTGCTTTTTGGCAGCTTTGAACCATTTAGTGTCACGGATATTTTGAAAGGGTGCGAATTGTTTAAACGTTATGTAAAAAATCACAATGGTATGTTAGCTCGTGAAGGCGACTTTATCAAACATAAAAGCAACGTTATTTTCGATGTAAAAGGGCTAATTCACCCAAAAGACAAAGTTATCGCTTTTCCACGTTACATCCCAGACCCAAAGGGTTTTAGACACAGTAAAGATCTCAATTACGGTAAAGTCTACAGCCTTGGTGACCGATTTAAATTTCTACAAGAACACCTGCCCCATTTGATATTGTTTGATGAATTTTTCGGAGAAACCCTATGTGAAGTTCCAACAGACGAAATAGTTCAGCACTTTCAGCCGAAAGAAAAACTTGCCAGCCTACGTACAGGTAATCCGCAGAACATTTTTGAAGAAAAGGCTTTACAACTTGCAACTGATTTGCAACAAGCCGCAGATATTTCTTGGAACGCTATTGGCATTTCAGGTTCAATTCTTGCAGGTCTAACCACTTCAACCTCTGACATTGATTTGTTGATTTACGGCGAAGAAAACTCTTGTAAAGCCTACGCCGCCATGCAGCGCATGCTTAAAGAGGGACATCCACGCCTCAAAGCTTACACTACCGAGGAACTCAAAAACCTGTATGATTTTCGTTCAAAAGATACTCATATGAGTTTTAAAGATTTTCAACGTGTGGAGAATCGGAAAGCTTTCCAAGGTATGTACCAAGGCACGGATTATTTTGTGCGGTTTGTAAAAGAATGGCCTGAACTTTCTGATTTCTACGGTGATGTATGTTACAGTAATGCTGGATACGTAAAAATCGTTGCAGAAATCAACAGTAATGCTGAGGCGCTTTTCACTCCCTGCATTTACCAACTAGAAAACGTAAAAATTATAGAAGGACCCATGCTAACCTCTATCAAAGAAGTTTCTTCCTTCCGTGGCAGATTCTGTAAACAAGCAGAAAACGGTGAAACCATTACAGCTCAAGGAAAGGCTGAGCTTGTAGTAAACAAAAAAAATGGTGAGAGGTATTATCGCTTAATCTTAGGCAATAAACCTGAAGACTACATGGTACTAGGAACCGTTTAATGCAAGACTTTTAGAACTTGATCATAGTAACGTGGGCAATAAGTTAAGGTAATTTGATAGAAACATCCCTCAGCCCCAGGTTCAGGTGTTTGTACCTCCTCTAAATTACCCTCAACAATGATAGTTTCATCCTTATGCACTTGTTGACGGAATTCTTCCATGTAAGAAAGCACTCGCACCACCTCTCCTGCAGTATCTGGACCTTCTAAAACTTCCAAAGGCTCAATTCCATAAACTGATGGAATAAATGGGCCATCATCGTCTGCAGTGACACGGGCTTTAATTTTTGCCCAACCTCGCCTAGTAATGCAGTGTCTAGCATTGTACTCGTTTACTATTTCGCTCCAAGCTTTAACAGGTTCAAATTCAGCTTTGATAACTCTACCACTATACTTACGGTCATCATAAAAACCGTAAATCTGTTTTCGACGTTGATGCCAAATAAAGTCTTTAACGTCAAAATTAGTAAAAAGCCACCTTTTCTCATCCATAACCTGATCCGAATCAAACTCGTTACTTAACCCTGAAGACCTATCTGCATAAAGTTCCTCAAGAACTTGACGCATTTTAGCGTTTTGCTCTTTACCGTAAATGGTAAAGTCAATATCAGAATATTTAGGATGATGAAAAGCATGTAACATGGAACCAAAAACCCCAAAGTCACTGCTTAAGAGCCCCGAGCTGGACGTGGCAATTTTTAGAACCCTCTCCATTGCAGCAAGCAACTCATCCGTCGGACCTTGTTTAAGCAATTCAACAAGACGTTCTTGAGGTTTGTGAACTTCAAAGATGTCCTTCTCAGTAACGCCAACAAGCTCTAATCCAAGCATTTCATGAAAAAGCATGTAATGTGGATAATTTTTGGCAACAAATTTTATGCCCTCGTCATTGTAGAACTTGTAGAAAAGACTGTTTTTGCCTTCTCTTGGTGCTCGAGGGTCAGTGGATTGAAAGATTTTTGCTGAAGCGTATTCAGCATCACAAAGGTATGCGTTAGGCGGATGGTTATAGCCAAAAACGCGTAAAAGCAATCCTTCTTTAGTGAGTATGCTATCGCGATCGCGGAGTCTTAGATTGTTGTCGGCCAAATGTATTCTTCCTCCGAGGTTGCAGTTCCCACAACAACTTGATAGAAAACCTGATCATCAATAGTGGATTCTACTTTTTCAAGTTTACCTGAGACTTTAATTTCACTACCTTGTTTGGCGATATTGCGGTAGCAGCCAATGTTTGATACCACTTGCATTGGAATTTTGTCGATTGGTATTTCAGATTCAGGGTCTAGAGGTTTGTAGCCTGAAATTTTGTAGGTCGCTGGTCGATATATGGTTTCTTTATCACTGCATATGGTCGCTTGGAAACGTACTGATGCAAGTGGAGTGTACTTGTATTGACCAAACTTTGTGATAACTTCCTCGAATTGGCGAGTGGCATTATACATGTAGATTTTGCCTTGGTAACGGCCTTGAAATTTGCGGGCTGCATCTAGTCTGTTGCCAACAATGTAGGTTAGTTTAGCAGAGTTAACTAGCCTTTCAATGGCTGATTCTACACGACGGAAATTGTTTGTACCATACACTACAAAATCAATATCTGAATGTGATGCATGCATATTAAGTGCTAATGAGCCATGCAAACCCATATCAGACAGTGGCACTTCAGATTCTTTGCTGATTAAACTGATAAGCTCTAAAGCTTTGTCTTGAAGTTCATCGCGATGTGGTAGATTTTGTAGCCAAACTAGACGATCTCTTGGCACGAAAACCTCTTCAATGCGGTTTAGGGGTGCAGCAATTATTTCTTTATCACGATTTTGATCATAAAATAGGTAGTCTGGAAAATTTTTGCGAAAAGCTTCAATGAATGTTTGATAATTCTTTGCAGTATAGAGCTTCTCAGCACGAAACAACTCATTTTTACCATAGCGCCAAGTGCGTTCAAGCATTTCAACATTAAACATGTCCTTATACTCGGCAGGGATGTATTTGAGAAACGCAAACAAATGGTCACTTGGATGCTCATAACCAAACGTGTTCATTATAAAACCGTCACTGGTGACAAAGGTGTCTCCATCCATAGGAACCCAATTCTTGACTACCATAAATATCACAAATTTAACAAGCAAATAAAAGACTAAAAAACATATTGCAAAAAACAAAGCCCTCTCAACTTAGATATAGGCTCCTTAAGACTAACCAAGTTTTTAGATTAACAAAACAAGCAAGTAAGCAAATAAGTAAACAATGAGTAAGAACTCAATTAAACAATTTCTTTTGTGTATACGTGAAAAATCAATAAGCGGTGTTTTCAGGAGTTTTTTGGAAATATTGAAAGCGTCGCAATAATCTCCTGATGAATACTTCTTTTTTGCTCTAATAATCTGTGAGTTCTGCTGTTAAATTTTGGAGAGCTGTTTTAGTAGAGTTAGCAAAATCTTTTTATCGAGAAAAATGTAAAGCTCCAATGGAGAATAAGTATGTGTAAATTTCTTTCTTTCCTATTGCTCTTGCTTTTAGTATGTGGATTTTTTATGTCTGCATTTAGTTCTGTTTCAGTCTCAGCCTTAGTTGAGGGTTCTTGGGTTCCGAAAGCTCCAATGAGTCAAACAAGAATTAGTTTAGGTGCTATTGCTGTAGATGGAAAAATTTATGCTATTGGGGGTTTTACCGCGTCTGGATATTTAAGTATAAATGAGCAATATGATCCTAAGACTAACACTTGGACCACTTTAACCTCTATGCCTACACCAAGAAATGCCTTCACCATAGCTGCATATCAAAACAGCATTTACTGCATAGGTGGCATAACTAGTGATGGTAGCAGGGGTGGATGGTATGACTGTGGGGTAAATGAGGTTTATGACACAGTTACTGATAGTTGGAGTACTAAGGCTTCCCTGCCCGTTAACGCGTCGAACTTGCAAGCGCATGTTATAGATGGGAAAATTTTTGTCATAGCGGGAAGTAACTTGTTTATGTATGATCCAATTACTGATTCATGGCTCCAAAAAACCAGTATGCCTACAATAACACCCATATCAAAGATTTCTTTTGTTCTAACTCCTACAGATGACAAAATAATAGTTATTGGTACCTTTCTAGCAAGCTCTCCTAACACGGATTATGAGCAAAAAGTTATGATTTATGATCCAAAAACCGATATGTGGCGCGAAGGAACAAGCCCCCCTCCAGTTGAAACTGTTTCAGGTATTGTAGGCGTAACAACTGGTGTTTATGCTCCTCAAAGAGTCTATGTCTTAGGACCATACAATAGCATAGTCTATGACCCTGCAAGCGACACTTGGTCAACCGCCAAAGCTATACTCACACCTCGTAATAGCTTCAGCGTGGCAATTGTTGATGATATTTTGTATGCCATAGGAGGAAGCGCTCCTAATACCGGACTAAAGTTTCTATCTGTAAATGAACAATATGTGCCAATAGGTTACAGCTCTGTTCCTGTTGTTACTTCTGGGCCTTCTGTTCCTGTTGTTACTTCTGGGCCTTCTGTTCCTGTTGTTACTTCTGGGCCTTCTGATTTTTCTGAGCCTTTCTTAACCTACCTTGTTGTAGCCGCGTTAGCTCTAACAGTCGTAGTTTTCTATTTCAAAAAAAAGAGGTACGCCACATAGAAGAAATTGAAAGGGCAAGTTGCTGGTTCTTGCGTTTGTGTGTTAATTTGCAAACTATTCTTCTGGTCAATGTGTTTGCCTTTATCATATGTGTTGAAAAAATTTTATTATCGGTTTGTCTTTTAAATCAACAAGATTAAGTAAATAAGAAAGTTAGTTTTTAAATTTTAGCTGATTTTTCTTTAGTGGGTCGGTAGGCGTTTGATGAGTTCATTGATTGTGTTGTTTAGGTGTGTGCAGATTTCTTTTCGTGCTTCAATGGATGTATCTATTTCTAGTTGTTCTATTTCTTTGTGTAGTGCATCGGATTTAGTTGAGAGCTCTTGTTTTTTGGCAACATAGTTGTCATGTAGTTTGTCTTGCTCTAAGGTGAAGTTCTGTAAAGTCATTTCTAACTGGTTCTTTGCTGATGTTAGGGCTTGTTGTGTTTGTTCAAGCTTTTTTGTTGCAGTTTTTTTGGCGCCAAACTGAAAAACGCTAAACTTTAGTTTTTCCTGATTTGCCATGTCCTCTTCAAGTGTCTTGACTTGGGCTGTTAATCGTCGTATGTCTGAGTTGCGTTTGCTGCTTAACTCTTGGTTTTTCTCTGCGTAATCAGCATCTGCATCTCCAAGGTCATGGTTAATAATGTATAGAGCTTTTTCAGCCTCAGAGAGGGTGGATTCTTGCATGCGACGTTCTGCCAACACTGTTTGAATATCCAAAAACGCTTGGTCACGTTCTTTGGTAAAGATTTCGTCAACTTTCACGATTGGGGATGTTTCAAATCTTGACACAGCTTGACGCAAATTAATTAGCCAATCATCATAATACTGACTAAATGGTGAGAGTGCAAAAGTTTGATTCCCAAGACGTTCGATGCTGACACGGGTTTTTTCTATAATATCTTGTAATGTAGGCTCTGCAGTTTCTTCATTTAGATACTTAGCGCTAGCTTTAGACTTTTTTGTTTTTGTCTTTTTTTGGTTTGAACTTTTCTGAAATTTAGCACCTGAATTACGTCGAGAGCCGGTCTTTGAACTGGAACTCATACCCACTTCTGAGGCACAAGAAATATTTAAACAATAACACAATCCCCCTAAAACCAAAAACGTCAAAACCCAACACCTATCCTCAAACCTATCAACTACCCATCTTCTACCCCTACTTGACTACTTATTAGGTCAAAGAAAATTAATTTAATCCTCCTTAGAAACCATCTTTACCTTCTTAATCTCCAAATATCGTTAACTTAAATAAGTATCATTGTTATGCTTAATTCTTAAGTAGTAAAAAGAATTCTTAATAAAAACGCTCTCTAAATCCTATATCCTACTTTGCGTTAATCACTTTAAGGCATGTGAGTCTATGGAAAAAATTTCGCTTGGCAAAAACGGTATGATGTTTCCTATGCCACTGGGGCTTGTCGGAGTAAATGTAACTGACAATCAGCCAAACTTCACAACAGTAAGCTCCATAGCAACCGCAAGCCTAGACCCTCCAATGATCTCCTTTAGCCTAAATAAAGTGCGTTTTTCAAACAAATTTATTATCGAAAAGAAAATTTTTAGCTTAAACTTTCCTTCAGCAAATTTAACCAACAAAGTTGACTACTGTGGGCTAGTTTCAGGAGAAAATGTTGACAAATCACATCTCTTCCAAGTGTTCTACGGTAGTCTATCTGATGCACCAATGATAAAAGAATGCCCTCTTTGTATAGAATGTCGGCTAGTTGCTGTTATTGATTTGCCAAAAAACGAGCTCTTCATAGGACAAGTCGTTAATGCTTATAGTGACCAAAAATATCTTACAAACGGCAAACTTGACACGGCAAAACTGAATCTATGTACCTTGAATTTTGCTGATTCAAGCTACCGCGTACCTGGAGCTATAGTTGGCAAAGCATTCTGTGACGGAGCTAAACTTGCTCCCCTCTCATAGGCAAATGTGTTTATCTGCCTTTTAGCTGTCATTTTCTTATTTTGTGTCTTCACCCTCTTTTGTTTTTCTTTTTGTTGTTGTGTCTGCGCTATTCTGTTTTCGTCCTATAGTCATGTCAGGCAAGGAGAGTTGTTTTAAATTCAGTAAATGTTTTGGTCCTATATTTCCAGACACAGAATTGCCGCCGAAGAAGCCGCATCCAAGTGTTAAGGATGCTGTAAGTTTGTTGTAAATGCCACCTATTGCGCCTTGAGACGCGGGGGTATTTACTAAAATTCTGCAAGTTTTCATCCTTTCTGCAAACTCTTTTATTCGCGCTGCCTCAGTTGTGTATATTGCAGAAGTATGTCCTAGGCCGCCGTCTTCAATTAGTTTTTCAGCTTTGTTAAGTGCTTCTTCGAAAGTTTTTGCCCTATACATAGCAAGCACAGGCGAAAGCTTTTCACGGGCAAATGGCTCTGTAGAAAGATCGGTACTGTCCACTTCGGCAATGAGAATTTTCGTGTCTTCTTTAACGTTTACATCGGCCATTTTTGCGATTGTTTCAGCTGACTGCCCTACTATATTTGGGTTTAACGCTCCATTGGTTACAATTTTTTCCCTAACCAACGCTATTTCATCAGCGCTTAAAAAATGGCAGTCGTTTTCTTTGAATGTGTCCTTAACTTTATCATATACCTTATCTAAAACTATAACTGCTTGCTCAGATGCACAAATCATTCCATTATCAAAGGTTTTAGACTCAATAATTGACCTAACAGTCAAAGCAATATCGGCGCTGTCGTCAATAACGGTGGGCGTGTTTCCCGAACCCACACCAATAGCAGGTCTACCGCTGGAGTATGCCGCTTTTACCATCCCTGGGCCACCTGTTGCAAGTGTAACATTTGAGTTCTCCATGAGAGCATTGATAAGCGGCACGCTTGGCTCATCAATCCAATCAAAAATTCCCTTAGGCGCTCCTGCTTTAACCGCAGCTTCAAGTACTGTTTTCACAGCCTCAATTGTACATTTTTTTGCACGCGGATGAGGGCTAAATATCATGCCATTACGTGTTTTAAGTGCTAATAGGGCTTTAAATATCGCCGTAGAGGTTGGATTAGTGGTAGGGATGATAGCAGCAATGACGCCTATGGGAGCGGCAAATTCTGCGTTACCGTCTTTGCCCTCTTTCACAACGCCGCAAGTTTTTGTATTTTTATAGCATTTATAAATCTCCTCTGATGCGAAAAGATTTTTTATAAATTTATCTTCCACCACGCCCATACCGGTTTCTTTAACTGCCAGCTCAGCAAGATAGAGGCTTTGTTTGGCTGCAGCCTTTGCGGTGGCTGAAAAAATTTTGTCCACTTCTTTCTGAGAAAAACGTGCAAACTTTTCCTGCGCTGCCCTGACTCGCGCAATTTTTGCTTCTATCGTTTTATCGTCAGTTTCTAATACAAACTCCTCTTCTGACTTTTCAATATTAGATCTGTTAGCACATGTTTCTTTTTTTTCAGGCATTTCTTTAGCAATTTTTTTCATTTCAGACACACTTCAAATTGCAACTCATTTTCTCTTTACTTACATTTTACTTCTTGAATGAGAATTGCTGTTAAGGTGTAACTTCCTGTGCGATAAAAGCTTACACTATGGTTATCCGACATTTTACCCATTTCCATCAAGACTTACTTACAACATATACATTAGGCCTACTCTATAGTTATCTCTGTTTTTCGAAGTTGATTATGCCGCAAATTTAACTATGCACTTTAAAACGTTACTCAAAATTGGCTAAATGAAAACAAAAATATTAAAACAAAAAACGGCCCTCTCTTTGATTGTGTTTTTATTTTTGATTTTTTTGTTGTTGGCGTGTTTTGGTGCTGTTTTTGTATCGTTGGTTGGTTTGTGTTGTTTGGGCAGGTGTGGCGATGTTGTTTTTGTTTTGGTGTTTAATGTGTGGGTGTGTGTTGTTGTGTGGTGTTAATTTGGTATTAATATGGAGTTAATCTGGATTTAATATGGAAATATGATTATATTGTATTTTTTGAATTTTTAATATTGTGTTAGTATAAAAATACATGAATATGGTGATTTATGATGAATTTGAAATGTGAATCTGTGTTTAGTTTGCGTCGTATTTGTAGCAGACGCGTTATTTTGTCTTTTGTTTCTTTATTGTTTGTGTTAATGTTGCTCTCCTCTAATGTTTATGCAGCAACATTTAACGCTGTTTCCCCTGCCTCAGCATATAATGTTGATGACATAGTTAATGATGAGCAAGGGCTTAGAGATGCTATTACTGAGGCTTTGGATATAGCGCCCGTTCAGTATGTTATTGCATTAGCCAAAGATATTGTGCTTACTGGCTCTACGCTTACCATACCTGCAACTGCAAATGTTGTACTGATAAGTGATGGGGGTACCTCTATGAAGCTTATTGGACCAAATGACATGGATACTATTACTATTGAGGATGCGGGTGAATTGGTGCTTGATGGTGTTATTGTTACTCATGATAGTGGTGAGACTGGTAGAGGGGTGTATGTTAATTTTGGTGCTAAACTTACCCTCATTAGTGGTGAGATTTCGGAAAACAACATCTATACTGTCGGCATTATTAACGATGCTACTTTTGGCGGCGGTGTGTATAACTTGGGCACCTTTATCATGAACGGTGGTACATTCTGCAAAAACTCGGCTTATAATGGTGGGGGTGTGTATAATGCGGGTCCTAATGCTCTTTTCAACATGGTTGGCGGTATAATCGGTGTTGGCGATAGTAGTAATGTGGGTAATTCTGCTTACAACGGTGGGGGTGTGTATAATGCTGGTGGCACATTCACTATGTCTGGTAATGCGGCCATATTGGGTAATAGGGCTACTTTCGGTGGGGGTGTGTATAATGCTGGTGGCACATTTGACATGGGCGACCCCATTTCCTCTGAGGTAGTTAGTATATCTGGTAATACTGCCACAAGCAATGGTGGTGGCGTGTACACTGTAGGTGCTACTGCCATCTTCAATATGTATAGCAATGCAGTTCTTTCGGGGAGGGTGTTAACTAAGTAACGTTTTTATGTTGTGATGTGTTGTATGTATTGGTTTGGTTATGTCGTGCACAAAATGCGGAAGTACAAAC
>JGI24705J35276_12238790_pt1 | contig 69628 bp, 70 predicted proteins | sample TergutNt197P4_FD_35276 | JGI IMG/M metagenome (IMG submission 35276) | reverse complement strand
TTCGAGATAGCAACCCACGCCCCCGAGACGCAGGTCTCTATCTGGGTGAAGCCCCCTAGATTTTACTTTGTTATAGGCAAATCTACGGCCTGCGTGCGAACTGCCTTATCACAATATGTTTTTCTGTTGCGGACGGCATCTCTGGGAACAAACGAAGCGGCAGCGAGTTTGGCGCGGTTTGCTGTCATCCGTTTGCGCCGACCATCGGTCAATGCTTGTCGAGCGTTTCAGTATTTCCGGTAGAGTCCGATCAGCCTGCCCTGAATTTTCACCCGGTTTGGCGGCAGGATGCGAACCTCGTAGGCGGCATTGGCCGGCTCCAGTGCGATCGAAGCGCCGCGGCGGCGGAAGCGTTTCAGTGTGGCCTCCTCGTCGTCGATCAGCGCTACTACGATGTCGCCAGTGTCCGCCGTCTCGTTGCGCTGGATCAGCGCCATGTCGCCGTCGAGAATACCGGCATCGACCATGGAGTCGCCGCGTACTTCGAGCGCGTAGTGCTCGCCAGAGCCGAGCATGTCGGGGGGCACGCTGATGGTATGGCTCCGCGTCTGCAGGGCCTCGATCGGGGTGCCGGCAGCGATACGCCCCATGACCGGAACGGCGACGGGGCGATCACCCTCATCGGCGAATGAACCGCTGCTGCGTCCTCTGCCTAGATTGCCTTCGATGACGCTTGGTGTGAATCCGCGGCGGTTGCCCGCTGCGGCTGCAAGTTCGGGTAGCTTGATCACCTCGATGGCGCGGGCCCGATTAGGCAGGCGTCGAATGAAGCCGCGCTCTTCCAAAGCGGTGATCAGCCGATGGATTCCAGACTTCGACCGGAGATCGAGTGCGTCCTTCATCTCGTCGAAGGACGGCGGAACGCCCGATTCCTTCAGACGCTCGCTGATGAATCGCAGGAGTTCGTATTGCTTGCGCGTTAACATCTCGACCAATTCCCCAGTTGATGTCGTTCCATTTCCGAGACGTCAGATTTCAGCGATGCCATTACACACTAGGCACGAAATCTAGAAACAAATCATGAACGGACACTATATGTTCGGTATGTGTTCCGCAACTACTTAATTTTTGGTTAATGTGACAAAGTTTGCCGGAACCGTCGCCGAATGTGGCTCAGATTGGGAGCCGTAACACCTCGCAGGCGGAGCCCGCAGCAGCAGCCGGCGCAAACGGAGCGCGGATCAAGAGCGCCTGCGCGGCAGCGAGCTTTGCAAGCAACGAACTGTCCTGCTGATCGACCGGTGTGGCGAGGAGTTTGCCATCGGCAAGCTCCTGAAGGCACGCGCGAAGATAGTCTTCGCGGAAATCATTGGCTGCAATATCGCGTCCGAGAACAGCGCTTTCGCGTCGGTGGTAAATCGCAGAGCGGCCCGAGAGTGCGCGAATCAATGGCAACATGAACAGGAAGGCGCAAACATAGGAAGACACCGGATTGCCGGGCAGGCCGATGACCCGCATTGTGCCGAGGCGGCCGTGAATCATCGGCTTGCCTGGCCGCATAGCGATCTTCCAGAACGCTATCGAAATGCCTTCGGCTTCCAGCGCCGGCTTGATCAGATCGTGGTCGCCGACCGATGCGCCTCCTGTCGTGATCAGGATATCGGCACCGGCCTCGCGTGCACGGCGGATGCCGGACACTGTAGCTGCCATGGTATCGGCAGCGATGCCGAGATCGATGGTTTCGGCGCCCTCGGCCTCTGCCAGTGCCCGCAGGGCGTAACCATTGGAATAGACGATCTGCCCATCGCCAGGCTTGCTCCCGGGCATGACCAATTCATCGCCGGTGGCGAGGAGGGCGACTTTGGGGCGGCGACGCACCGGAAGCTCTGAATGGTTCATCCCGGCCGCGAGCGAGAGATCGCGCTCGGTCAGCCGCCTTCCCCTGGCGAGCAGCAAATCGCCTTCACGGAAATCGACGCCCGCTGGCCGAATATGCCGGCCAGGCCGCGCAGGTTGCGTAATGGTGACGTCGCCACCATCGACAACCGTATCCTCCTGGATCACGACGGTATCAGCGCCATCGGGGATCACCCCGCCGGTAAAGATCCTGACCGCTTCGCCCGCTCCGACTGACACATCAAACGGCCGGCCGGCGGCGACTTCGCCGATCACCTTCAGCCGGCTATTGGCTTGGGCGGCGTCGGCGTATCGCACCGCGTAACCGTCCATTGCCGACATGGCCTGCGGCGGCTGGGTGCGCAGGGCAGCCACGTCGCGAGCAAGCACGCGGTGCCAGGCCGCGTCCAGCGCGACGCGTTCTTCGGGTAACGGTTCGGCGCCAGCGAGAACTGCAGCAAGTGCATCGGCAACCGGTATCAGGGCCACGAGAGGTCTCGCTTTTGGTCGGTAGGGACGATGGCCAGGGTTCTATCCGAGAGCCCGGGCAGAGGCAAAGCCCGGATGCTGCCTTGCCAGTCTATCGATAAGGCGTTTGCCAGACGGCTTGTCAGGAGGGGCTCCTTCGAGTTGGCTGGCTTTGCATTAGATCCCGAGCGCGACGAATGCAGCCGCGATGTCTGCGGTCGAGGTGACGTGAACGGCGGTCAGGCCGCGCGCGCGGGCGCCCTCAATGTTCTCAGCGAGATCGTCGAAAAAGACTATGCGCGCGGCCGGCACGCCGATCGCCTTTACGACGTGGTCGAAGGCTTTCGCCTCTGGCTTGCGAAGTCCGATGGTCGAGGACAAGAACATCTCGCGGAAATGCCCGAGCACGTGACCGTAGACCTTTGAGAAATATTCAACGTGCGGCCGGTTGGTATTGGAGAATGCGTAGAGCGGCAGACGCTTGGCGGCGCGCGCCAACAACCGCGCGATCTCGGGCATTTCGCCGGTGAAGATCGCGTTCCAGCCTTCCAGGAACTCTTCATCCGAGATGGCGATCCCGAGCATTCGGCGCAAGGACTCGAAGTAGGCGGCGTCACTCAGTCGGCCGGTCTCGTGACGTTGATAGGCCTCGTCGCGCACGAAGCGCGAGACGATCACAGCCGGATCGCAGCCGGCATGGTCGGCCCAGTATGCGATCGCCCTGCTGTAGTCTATATCCAGCACGACGCGGCCGAGATCGAACAGCAGCGCGTCGGCCGCGCCTGGAAAGAGTGCGAGAGAAGTCATCGGTCGACTTTCTGGGATCTCCTCAATACCGATACACTTCGATATCAAGTAACGGAAACGCACTGAAGACACTCGGGGCGTTAGTTGCGGTCGCGGGGCGCAGACAGGTTCTGTCGACATCAGAAAACGACGTGACACCGAGCAGGCCGAGGCACCGTATCACCTCGTCCCCAAGCAATTCCAGCATCCGCGCCACACCCGTCCCGCCAGCCGCGGCGAGCGCCAAACATTGCAATTGCGCCGCATGGTGGTGTCGGTCTCCGCCGATGATATAGTCCCACGTGAGCTGATTGAGGTTGGAGCGAGCCTTTCTGACGAACTCGTGAAGGTTCTGGAATTCTTCATCGCTTGCGCCGAGCTCGGTATTCCGTGACGATGGGATGCGGCTGGCCTCGTTCGTTTTTCTTCCCCGGAGCGGAGTGCCTGCAATCGCATCGCGTATCTCTTCCGCCGAAGCAAGACCATCCAATCTGCATGGTTGGTGGGCAATGCAGCGCGACGTGCATGTGGCTCGCCACCTGCCACAAGCGAGGGGGCGGCGCGCAACGTCGATCTTGATGGGTGAGTTTGGGGTAGGTGGGGTTTGGCAGGTCGGCCTTGAAGAAACCCGAAAGGTATTGTGACATTTGACTGGCATCGCCATCTGCAGCGCTCGACGTCCCGACACCCCCAACGATAAGGCTTGCAATCCATGCGGAAGATGCTGCTGTTCCCACTGGGCGCGCTCGCCGGAGCGGGTCTGATTTTTCTGGTTACCGGGCCGCAAGGCGAGCAACTTGTTGCTGCGGCTAGGGCTGCGGCGGGTGCGAATACGTACTCGCAGCTTAACCTGTTCGGCGCAGTGTTCCAGCGGGTGAGGCTCGACTACGTCGACAGGCCCGACGATAGCAAGCTGATCGAGGGCGCGATCACCGGTATGGTGACATCGCTTGATCCCCATTCCCGCTACATGAACGATAAGGCGTGGCGCGAGATGCAGGAGACCACGTCGGGCGAGTTCGGCGGGCTCGGCATCGAGGTCACCATGGAGGATGGCGTCGTCAAGGTCGTTGCGCCGATCGACGATACGCCGGCGGCCAGGGCCGGTCTGATGTCCGGTGACCTGATCACGAAGATCGATGGCCAAGCGGTTCAAGGGCTCACGCTGGAGCAGGCCGTCAACAAGATGAAGGGGGCAGTCGACACCAGGACGAAGCTTACCATTGTGCGCAAGGGCAAGGATGTGCCGATCGACTTTACGATCACGCGCGAGATCATTCGGGTGCGACCGGTGCGCTATCACACCGAGGGCGGCGATATCGGCTACATCCGGATCACGTCTTTCAACGAACAGACATCGGATAGCCTGCGCAAGGCGATCGCCGATATCTCCAGGCAGATTCCGCCGGAGAAGCTGGCGGGCTACGTCGTGGACCTCCGCAACAATCCGGGCGGCCTGCTCGACCAGGCGGTCTCGGTCACCAGCACGTTCCTGCCGCGCGGCGAGGTCGTCTCGACCCGCGGCCGCACTCCCGAAGAAACCCAGCGTTTTTCTGCTCATGGCGGCGATTTGACCAAGGGCAAACAGCTGGTGGTGCTGATCAATGGCGGGTCCGCGTCGGCTTCGGAGATTGTAGCGGGGGCGCTTCACGATCATAAGCGCGCCACCCTGATCGGGACGCGCACGTTCGGCAAGGGCTCGGTACAAACCATCATCCCGCTCGGCGCGGGCAATGGTGCCCTGGCGCTGACCACAGCGCGCTATTACACGCCGTCGGGACGGTCGATCCAGGCCCAGGGCATCGCGCCCGACATCGAGGTGCTGCAGCAGGTGCCCGCCGAACTGAAGGACAACACGGAGACGATGGGAGAAGCCTCGATGCGCGGCCATCTCTCCGCCTCTGACGGTGCGGAGCAGACCGGCTCGCAATCCTACGTTCCGCCAGATGAGAAAGACGACAAGGCGCTGCACGAGGCGTTCAACGTCCTGCACGGCGTCACCGTCAACGCCGATGTGCGGCCATCGCCCAAGGCGGCTCTGCCGAACTGATATGCCGACCAGTTCCGGTGTTGGCCGTTGGGCGATCTATCACCAATGGCCAACCGGCACAGCGGTGGGGAGCGCAACCGTCAACGCTGCCCCAGCCTCTTATCCGCACTCGGTGTCTCACGGGCCATCACAATCAATCGGTGCCGACCGTAATGTTGTCAAAGTATTTGGGCAGATCGGAAAGCGGAATGATACCGTCATCTTTCCCCGGTTGTTTGTAGTCTTTCCCCGGCTGATCGTCCCCCCACGGGTTATTGAGCTTCACATATGCCTGTCCGTCGTTCCCAATGAAGACGTCGGTCACCGTGTAGACGTGGTTGCCAATCAGACCGTCAGGGTTTTTGCCATTCTCATACCCCTTTTTATTACCATCCGAGTCCTTGGTGCTCACCGTTATCAGCTTACCGGAGTGGATCTGGGACCCGAGGTTGTTTAGCTCGGCACTGTTGTTCGCGCTGTAGGATTGCACATCGTTGCCTATGAGGGTTTGCATCGCTGGTTTCGAGAAGCCGCCCCCACTGATATTTTGGTCCCCGCTGTCGATGCCAAAGTTGAGGCCAAATACTTTTGTATTGTGCATCTTCGCATAAGCCGCCTCGACTACGGCGGGCCAGATGACCTGCTTGCCATTATCGGTCACGGTAATTAGTTGGTTCGCGCCTATTTTCGAGATATCCTTGGCGCTGACGGTGAACTGCTTGGTCGTGTACGTGTGCCCTGTCAATCCCCACAAGTCGTGAATGCCGTCGGTCGGCACGTGCTGAAAGGTGACGGTGTACGTACCATTACCGTTGTCATGGATCATATTTTTGACGGCTTCTGGATCTTGCTGAACCAATGCACCGAGCGACGCGAGGAAATAGCAATCGCCGTACTTGCCTTGCCTGATATCGCTCAGGCTCGGCATGTTAGCGTTCGAGCCAGAGGTGTTATATAGCTCGGTGTTGTTCATGTCGATGCCTTGTGGCTTATGCGGCTTGACGGAAGCGCCGGCGCCGTTCCAGAGTTCTTTGAAGAAATTTCCCGTGGCTTTCGTGTCGTTGAACGTCCAATCCCAAGCGCTCTTCGCGCCGTGCGTAATGCTGCCGAGCGGATCAAAACCCATATTGTCCTCCAATGATCAGATGTGAAGAAGCATATCACGGACAAGGTGATGTATTTTGGGAGCGTACAACAGGAGATTCATGGTGTCTGTCATTTTGAGAGAGCCACGACGATTATGTTTTATACAATCGCTATGTATGATTTATACAATGTGCGCTTTCGTGCGGCCCTATTTTGGCGGAGCTTCTCTTTTTCCGGAACGGAGCCATTCAGCAAGGTATACGCGCCTCACATGATCGAACCACTTCGTCACGTCGGCCGAATTGCCGTATTCAATCAGGGCGGCCGGTACAGCTTGATTGCGCGGGGGGACGCTGATGCGCAAGAGGCGTTACGCAAGATGAAGACTGACGGCCGGCCTAAGTAAGCCAACAAGATCCTCACTGCGGCGCTTTCGGGCGGCATTGTTCCCTGACCTTGATGTCGTGGGACCGCCCCGATAATGGTCTATTTCTGTAAATCGTAAGTGCAATATCTGCGCGGCTGTGCCTGGCATTCGAGCACCTATCAGAGCTATGGCACAAATTCGAATAGAGTCGCTTTCTCACAAACAGGCGCTTGTCGCAATTCAACGCTCGCCCATGCCCCAATCGATTGTAATCGCCTGCCAGCCAAGATGGGAACTTGCGTCATTCGCCAGGTTTCTCGAAGCCATCGCGCGTGACGAAGCCGCGGAGTTCTCGGCCCTTGACGACCAGTTGCAGGTCATTGCGAAAGGAGAAGGCTGGAGACTCATCTGGAGTGTCATCGTTAAGGAGTGTACCGACAGAGCCGAGATCGCCGCCGAATACGAAACCTTTGACGTCTTCGACGACGCCGACGAGCGATTTCGTCAGGAGGTGGACAAGCTTCGGTTTTTCGTCGTCAGATTCAATAACATTGACGTAACGCGACGGTTTCTCTCCGCGATCGCCCGCGACATCTTGGGCCGGGGTGAAACTGCATGGATCGATACGGATTACGGTTGGATAATCCACATGTCGGACTTCCTGAAGAAAACGGAAGAAGACGCCAATTGGGATTGGAGAGAGCACATAATGCCCTCGGTCTAACCAATTAACGATCCAGGCGGAAACGCATGACGCGCTATGAGACGTCGGTCAGGATGCCAAATATGGTATTCGGGGTAATCCAGCCATTGATGCCACCGCGATTATTTCCAATCTGGAATTGGCCATTTCGAACAGCCTTTACGAGGTGGAGATATTGAGCGCCGCGAACACGACATAGAACGATGTCACCGGGTGTGATGGTATCTATGTTCGGGACGGGAGTGACTGTACAAAGCTGTCCGCTTTCAATCTTGCCTTTCATCGAGTTGCCTCGAGGACGAAATTGGACCGTTTCTCCTGCCTGCAGGCGTTCGATGAGTTTGTCTGCCCATCCCATCCTTGTTCCTCAAGATTGTATGAGCGGTGCCCGTCTTTCGGCGAGGCGGCACTCAGGCGCGGAGTCGTTCATCGCAATCTACCGGATGATCGTCGCAGGTTAACGAATCCAGTCACCGCCGAGTTAGGCCCTGTAGTGTCCGGATTTGCCGCCCATTTTCTCGACGAGATGAATGCCCTCGATGCGCACGCCGCGCTCCACTGCCTTGATCATGTCGTAGATTGTGAGGCAGGCGACGGATACCGCAGTCAGTGCCTCCATCTCGACTCCGGTCGGTCCGGTGACCTTGACGGTTGCACGGACGAGGCAGCCCGGCAGCTTTTGGTTCGGCTCGATGTCGACGGTGACCTTCGACAGCGCCAACGGATGGCACAGCGGAATCAGCTCGGAAGTGCGCTTTGCCGCCATGATGCCGGCAATGCGGGCGGTGCCGAGCACGTCACCCTTCTTGGCGTTGCCCGACAGGATCAATTCCAGCGTTGCCTCGCTCATCACGACGCGGCCCTCGGCGACGGCTGAGCGCTCGGTGGCCGGTTTTTCCGACACGTCGACCATCCGCGCCTCGCCGCTGGTGGCGATATGAGTGAGGGTGGGGCCGTTGTCGGACGATTTGCGCGTCATCTTCAGTGCGGGCCTGTGGAGCGGGTTGGGTCGTCGCGCGCGAGCAGCGCGCGCGTGGCGGCGGTGACGTCCGTCTGTCGCATCAGGCTCTCGCCGACCAGGAAGGTCGAGATGTTGACGCGCGCGAGCCGGGCAAGATCGGCGGGAGTGAAGATGCCGCTTTCGCCAACCAGCAGGCGGTCGTGCGGAACCAGGGGCGCCAGCGCCTCGCTGGTCGAAAGCGTGGTCTCGAAGGTGCGCAGGTTGCGGTTGTTGATGCCGATCATCGGCGAACGCAGCTTCAGCGCGCGATCGAGTTCGGCGCGGTCGTGGATTTCGATCAGTACGTCCATGCCGAAGGACAGCGCGGCATCCTCGATATCTTTCGCCGCACCGTCATCCAGCGCTGCGAGGATGATCAGGATGCAGTCGGCGCCATGGGCGCGTGCTTCCGCTACCTGGTAGGTGTCAAACATGAAGTCCTTGCGCAGTGCCGGCAGCGAGGTTGCCGACCGCGCCGCCACCAGGAAGTCGAGGTGTCCCTGGAACGACGGCGTATCGGTCAGCACCGAAAGACAGGCTGCGCCGCCGGCTTCATACGCTTTGCCCAGGGCAGGGGGATCGAAGTCAGGGCGGATGAGCCCCTTTGAAGGCGAAGCCTTCTTGATCTCCGCGATCAGCGCATAGTCGCCATTGGCGTGCTTCTGCCGGATCGCCCGCACAAAGCCGCGCCCGGGAGGCGCCGCTTTCGCCATCGCCTCCACGGCAGAACGCGGCTGGGCGCGCTTGGCTGCCGCGATCTCCTCGCGCTTGTAGGCTTCGATTCGGGTCAGGATGTCAGACATGTGCCCTTCCTGACCTCAGCTGTTGGAGACAGCGATCAGATGCTTCAGCTTCGCCGCCGCGGCGCCGCTATCGAGCGACTTGGCGCCGATCGACACCCCTTCTTTCAGATCCTTGGCGCGGCCGGCGACGATCAGTGCGGCCGCGGCATTCATCAGGCCAACATCGCGATAAGGGCTCGATTTCCCGTCGAGCACGCTTTGGAGCGCCGCCGCATTGGCGTCGGCATCGCCGCCTTTGAGCCCATCGCTGCTGCAGCGGCGCAGGCCTGCTTCTTCAGGGGTAACTTCGAAGCTGCGGATTCCGCCGCGCTCAAGGGCGGCAACGAAAGTCGGGCCGGTCAAGGTGATTTCGTCGAGCCCGTCGGAGCCGTGCACCACCCATACGGATTCCGAACCGAGATTCTTCAGAACCTGCGCCAGCGGCTGTACCCAATGCCGCGAGAACACGCCGATCATCTGTCGCTTGACGCCGGCCGGATTCGACAACGGCCCAAGCAGGTTGAAGATCGTACGGGTGGCGAGCTCAACGCGGGTGGGGCCCACGTTCTTCATTGCCGGATGGTGCGCCGGCGCAAACATGAATCCAACGCCGCACTCGTGGACACAGCGGCCGACCTGCTCGGGCGTAAGGTCGATCTTGACGCCGAGTGACGTCAATACGTCAGCCGCTCCCGAACGCGATGACAGCGCCCGGTTGCCATGCTTGGCGACAGGCACGCCGGTGCCTGCGACGATGAAGGCGGCGCAGGTGGAAACGTTGACCGAGCCTGAACCGTCGCCGCCGGTTCCGACGATGTCGACTGCGTCCGGCGGTGCCGTGACGCGGAGCATCTTGGCGCGCATCGCCACCACCGCGCCGGTGATCTCGTCGACGGTTTCGCCGCGAACCCGCAACGCCATCAACAACCCGCCCATCTGGGAGGGGGTCGCCTCGCCGGACATCATCGCGTCGAAGGCCGCGACCGCCTCTTCACACGACAGGCTCGCGCCGGTCGCGACTTTCCCAATGATCGATTTCAGGTCGTCCATCGCGCGTGCCTTCGGATCTACTGGTTGTTGGCGCCAGTAGCTTGCGCGAAGGCGGCCTGATTGACCGTGGTGCCGATATCGCTTTCAAGCTTGGTAACGAATTGTGCGACCTTTTCGTCGGCGAGAGACCTGTCGAGCGCGTCCTTAAGCTTCTTGATATCGTCGGAAGCAAAGTCGACAGTCGGCTCGACGATATCGGTGACGCGGAAGACGATCCATTCGCTGCCGTTTGTGGAGCTCCGGCCGATGCCGTCCTTGGCGGTCCGGAAGACTGTCTCGATGGCGCTCGACGGCACGCCTGCGGGCTGGTCATTGCGTTTGAAGCCGTCGGCGGTCTCGACCTTGACGCCGAGTGTGGCCGCTTCATCCGTGAGTTTGCCACCCTGTTCGAGCTTTTGCACGATCTCGGCTGCCTTGGCCCGCAGCCGGTCTGCGATCTGCTCGCTGCGCCAGCGCGCTTCGACCTGGTCGCGCACCTCGTCGAGGTTGCGCTCGCGCGAGGGCGTGATGCCAAGCACGTCGTACCAGACGTAGCCATTGCGGAAGGAGATCGCATCATTGTCGACGCCAATGTCACTGTTGAACGCCTGCGACACTACGTCCAGTCCGGGCGGAATATTGCCGGCCAGCTGTCCATTGGGCAGTCGCCCCGAACGATCCACGGCATCGATCGTGACCGCAGTAAGTCCGACCTTCTGCGCCGATTCGACCACGCTCGCGCCGCCAGCGCGCTCATCCTCCATCTTGTTTTGCAGGCTCGCCACCTCGTTACGCGCGCGTGCGGTGGCGATTTCCTTTTTCAGCTCGGTTGCTACGCTAGCGTAGTTCGCTTCGACTCCCGGCTCGATCTTGCCAGCCTTGACGAGAGCGATGCCGAACTGGCCCTGGACAGGCTGGCTCACCTCGCCCGATGCAAGCGAAAACGCGGCGTCGGCCACCTTCGCGTCGAGGATCGCCGATTTCGTCACAAGACCGAGATCGACGTCGGCGGCATTCAATCCTCGCTCCTTGGCGAGTTCGTCGAACGAGAGCCCACCAGCGATCCGGTCGCGTGCGGCTTGCGCCTCCACCACGCTTGGAAACACGATCCGTTGCACTTCACGCTTTTCCGGCGTGCTGAGGCTTTCCTTGCGCTGCTCGAACAGCTTCTGCGCATCGTCATCCGATACCTCGGTCCACTTGGCGAGGTCCTCCGGCGTTACAACGACAAAGGCGATCTTGCGGTATTCGGGCGCGCGGAACTGCGCCTTACGATCTTCAAAAAAGGCGGCGAGCGCTTCCGCCGAGGGAGGATCAATTGTTCCGGCCTGGGTGGCGTCGAGCCTCACAAAATCAATCGAACGCCGCTCGTTTTGGAAGCGGGTGAGCGCCTCGATCATCGTCTTCGGTGGCTCGAGCCCGGCCGTAATCGCGCCGGTAATCTGCCGACGCAGCAAGACCCGCTGCTGCTCAGCGACGTAGCGCTGCTCAGTATATCCTGCATTACGTATGATGGCCTGGAATTGCCGCGGATCGAAAGTACCGCCGACGCCCTGGAAGGTCGGATCGTTGAGGATCGTGCGCCTGATCTCGTCGTCGGACTGCCCCAGCCCGAGTCGGCGGCCTTCTTCGTCCAGTGCCGCTTCCGCAATGATCTGCTGCAGTATCTGGCGGTCGAACCCGAACGCGCGCGCCTGGTCCGGGGTAAGCGGCCGGCCGAACTGGCGGCCGATCTGGTGCAGGCGATCGGTATAGATCTGGCGGAATTCATTCAGCGAAATCTCGGTGCTGCCGACTTTGGCGAGCGTCGATTGGCCGTACCCGCGGAAAATATCGGCGATGCCCCAAAGTCCGAAACTGATGATCAACACGCCCATCACCACGGCCATAATGGTCTTGCCGAGCCAGTTCGATGAGGCCTTACGCAATCCTCGGAGCATTGGAGTCCAACTTGTTTGACAGGAGGGAACCGGGCGCGCCTCAATGCAGATTCTGCAAAAGCGTGTCACCGACTTGAAAAGCCATCATAAAGTGCTGGCTTTTCGCCTGCAACCTCGGCCCCGCCCCAGGCGATCATTGAAAGCAAGTCTCTGGAACTAACTGCTCGGCTCTGCTAGCCCATGCGCAAGCCAATCCTGCTGGGTTTTTGCCATGACTGACGCCATTCGCCCCCTGATCGCCGGCAACTGGAAAATGAACGGCCTTAGGGCCTCAATCGCCGAATTCGAAGCCATGCTCGCCGGCGCCCCGGCAGTCGCCTCCAAGGCGGACCTGTTGGTATGTCCGCCGGCTACCCTGATCGCGGCCTTTGCGGAGAAGGCCCGCAGCGCGAAGACGCTCACCGTGGGCGCGCAGGATTGTCACCCGAAGGCATCGGGCGCTCATACCGGCGACCTCTCGGCCGAAATGTTGGCCGACGCTGGCGCAAAATCGATCATTGTGGGCCATTCCGAGCGCCGGGCCGACCATGGCGAGAGCGACCTATTGATCCGGCAAAAGGCGGAAGCGGTCTGGCGGGCTGGGCTCACGGCCATCGTCTGCATCGGTGAAACGGGGCAGCAGCGCGAGGCCGGCCAGACCTTGGACATCTGCCACGGCCAGCTCAACCTGTCGCTCCCTGACGGCTCACGCGCCGACAACCTGATCATTGCCTACGAACCGGTCTGGGCGATCGGCACCGGGGTAACCCCGACTGCCAGAGATGTTGAGCAGATTCATGGCTTTATCCGAGAACAACTGATCCGCAGGTTCAATGGGGAGGGGGCAAAGATGCGCATCCTCTATGGCGGCTCGGTCAAGCCGTCGAACGCCGCCGAATTGATGGCAGTAGCCAATGTTAACGGTGCTTTGGTCGGTGGCGCCAGCCTGAAAGCGGCTGATTTCCTTGCAATCGCTCGCGGCTGCCCCTAGCTGGAAGGTGGGCGGTGGCACCGGGGGTGACAATCCTCGGTTCAATCGTGTAACACCGCCCGACTTCAGGAAAACCCGCAACGCCGTGGATCGAGTCGCCGAACTGGCGCCATAAGCTTGCGACGGAAGGTTACAATGCAGACTGTTGTTATTGTCATCCACCTCATGGTCGTCGCCGCGATGATCGGCGTCGTGCTGCTGCAGAAATCGGAAGGCGGTGGCCTCGGCATGGGTGGGGGTGCTGGATTCATGTCCAGCCGTGGCACATCCAATCTGCTGACGCGGACAACGGCAGGCCTGGCGTTCGTGTTCTTTCTCACGAGCCTGTTTCTGTCCGCGTATGCGGGCCACATGCGTAAGCCGACGTCGATCATCTCCGGCGAGCCGGCCTCGCAATCGCAGCCGGCCAGCGGCGCGGCGCTGCCGGTGGCACCGCCGACCTCAGGCGGCGTCCTCGATCCGTTAAAGAAAATCGATGAGCAGCAGCAGAACCAGGCGCCAGCCAGCCCGCAAGCGCCCCGGTCGCAATAAAGCGGGGGTGACCGTGCAGGACGGCCGCCTACCGCCCCGCATCAATAACCTCTATCAAGGCTCTGACAGCATTATCAATTTGGCTCTGCCCACAGGCCCGTAAGGTTATTGGCGGGCAGTCATGAATCGTTTTGGCGAATCGGATGCGGGGGAATAAAGGTTAAGTCCCATGGCGCGGTACATCTTCATCACCGGCGGCGTGGTTTCCTCGCTCGGAAAGGGGCTTGCCTCAGCGGCGCTCGGCGCGCTTCTGCAGGCTCGTGGCTACAAGGTCCGGCTTCGCAAGCTCGACCCCTATCTCAATGTCGATCCCGGAACGATGTCGCCGTATCAGCACGGCGAAGTGTTCGTGACCGATGACGGTGCGGAGACCGATCTCGATCTCGGTCATTACGAGCGCTTCACGGGACGGCCGGCGACCAAGGCCGACAACATCACGACCGGACGGATCTATCAGGACATCCTCTCCAAGGAGCGGCGGGGCGACTATCTCGGTGCGACTATCCAGGTGGTCCCGCACGTCACCAACGCGATCAAGGATTTCGTGCTCGACGGCAATGACGGCTACGACTTCGTGCTGGTCGAGATCGGCGGCACGGTCGGAGACATTGAGGGCCTGCCGTTTTTCGAGGCGATCCGCCAGCTCAAGAATGAGTTGCCGCGCGACCACGCCGTCTACATCCATTTGACGCTGTTGCCTTACATTCCGAGCGCCGGCGAACTGAAGACCAAGCCGACACAGCATTCTGTGAAGGAGCTGCGCTCGATCGGGATACAGCCGGATATCCTGTTGTGCCGCACCGACCGAACGATTCCCAAGGAGGAGCGGCGCAAGCTCGGGCTGTTCTGCAACGTGCGCGAGAGCGCCGTGATCGAGGCCCGCGACGCCGACAACATCTACGCGGTGCCCGAGGCCTATCATGCCGCAGGCCTCGACGATGAGGTGCTGGCGGCTTTCGGCATCGAGCCGCGGATTCCGCCGGCATTGGAAAGCTGGCACGAGATCAACGGGCGCGTCCGCAATCCCGAAGGCGATGTCACCATCGCGATCGTCGGCAAATATACCGGCATGAAGGATGCGTATAAGTCGCTGATCGAGGCGCTGTCGCATGGCGGCATCGCCAACAAGGTGAAGGTCAACCTCGACTGGATCGAGAGCGAGATATTCGAGCAGGGGGATCCCGCGCCATTCCTCGAGCACGTCAACGGCATTCTGGTGCCAGGCGGCTTCGGTCAGCGCGGTGCGGAAGGCAAGATTCGCGCGGCGCAGTTCGCGCGCGAGCGCAACGTGCCCTATTTCGGCATCTGCTTCGGAATGCAGATGGCGGTCATCGAGGCGGCGCGCAATCTCGTCGGCATCGAGCAGGCCAATTCGACCGAATTCGGTCCGACGTCCGAGCCACTGGTCGGCCTGATGACGGAATGGCTGCGGGGCAGCGAACTGGAGCGGCGATCGAGGGCAGGCAACCTCGGTGGCACGATGCGGCTCGGCGCCTACCCGGCGATCCTCACGCGGGGCAGCCGGGTTTCCCAGGTTTATGGTGGTGCCACCGAAATCTCCGAACGCCACCGCCATCGTTACGAGGTCAATACCGCCTACAAGGAGCGGCTGGAGCAGCACGGCTTGAAGTTTTCCGGGGCGTCGCCCGACGGCGTGCTGCCGGAAATCGTGGAATACGAAGGCCACCCCTGGTTCATCGGGGTGCAGTTCCATCCCGAACTGAAATCGCGCCCCTTCGATCCGCATCCCTTGTTTGCGTCTTTCATCCAGGCCGCTGTGGTGCAGAGCCGACTGGTGTAAGGCCTCCGTATTCCTGCGTATTGGTGCGACCTGAGCCGAATATGTCGCCTGCACAATTGCACGGCAGAGGAAGGGAATAGTCGTGAAAAAGGCAGCGCTTTTTATTGCTTTTGTAGCTGTTTTGTTTTGCCTTGGTGGCTACTACGGAGCGTCGAGAGCGGAAGAACCTCGTCGCATATTTACGCACATAAGCACTGACGCAAACCATCGCCTGCAGAAGGCTCTTGGCTACACTGCAAACCAGATGGATCGAGGAGTCCTGGTTGCGGTATGGGCTGATGACACGGCAGTGCTGGCCCTCTCGAAAAAAAATGCAGAAGCTTTTGCAAAGGAGCAGGCGCAGGTTGCGCGATTAATAGAGGGCAAGGCTCTGGTGGTGGCCTGTCCTTTCAGCATGAAACACTATGGAGTGAGTGCCGAAGACCTGGTGCCCGGGGTGGTTGTCGGGGGATCTTTTGACCTTCTGGATTCTTTCCTTTTTGCCCCCGGCGTACGCACGTTAAATTGGTGATAGGGTGTGTCGATGGGTCATCTAGAGTTGCGGCTCCCCCGTCGACCAGCTTTGACGAACGCCTGAATTGTTGCGACAAAGCCGCCTGCCAGTGTGGGTCTGGCAATTGCCTACCGCTTTCGCGGCGTCTTCGCAGGCAATTGCGAGACATAAGCCAACACCAGCCTTTTTATTCTCTAGTGTCCTCCGAATGACCGTTGGTCGGTCATTCGGAGACGGGGCACTAGCGCAAGAAACACAAGTGGAGTGACCGTCGATGATTTACGAACTGCGTGTCTATCGTTGCGTGCCGGGACGTCTGCCGGCGCTTCTGAAGCGCTTTGAGACCGTGACGCTGAAACTGTGGGAGAAGCACGGCATCAAGCAGGCTGGGTTCTTTACGACGCTGATTGGTCAGTCCGGCCAGGAACTCACCTATCTGCTCGCGTGGGAATCGCTTGCCGACCGCGAGAAGAAGTGGACCGCCTTCCTGTCCGATCCGGCGTGGATCGATACGCGGGCTAAATCTGAAGCGGATGGCCAGATGGTCGAGAACATTTCCAACCAAATCCTGGTGCCGACCACGTTCTCCGCGGTGAAGTGAGCGCGGCCTGGTCTGTAGTCCGCCGATCAAGGCCGCGGTGTAAGCCTGATATTCTGGCACACCGATTGAATGGGGTTGATCGGGCGGGCCCGGCCGCTATGCTCCCGCCGGAACGAGGATGATGTTTTGAGCGCGAATACGTCAGCAGCGCCGATTGTGACAGTCGGGTCGGTGAGATTCGGCAACGATCTGCCGATATCGATTATCGCAGGCCCCTGCCAGCTCGAGAGCCGGGCACATGCGCTGGAAGTGGCCTCGGCGCTGAAGGAAGTTGCAGGCCGCCTGAAGATTGGGCTCGTCTACAAGACCTCGTTCGACAAGGCCAATCGCACCAGTGTTTCGGCCGCGCGCGGCCTCGGGCTTGCGCAATCGCTGCCAATCTTTGCGGAGATACGCGCTTCGCTCGGGCTGCCGGTCCTCACCGATGTGCACGAAGCCGCGCAATGCGCCGAAGCTGCCCAGGCTGTGGACATGTTGCAGATTCCTGCCTTCCTGTGCCGGCAAACCGACCTGCTGCTGGCGGCGGCAGCGACTGGCAAAGCGGTCAACGTGAAGAAGGGACAGTTCCTGGCGCCCTGGGACATGGTGAACGTTGTCGCCAAGATAACGGGCGCGGGCAATCCCAATGTGCTCGTGACCGAGCGCGGCGCCTCCTTCGGGTACAACATGCTGGTCTCTGACTTGCGCGCGCTGCCTATCCTGGCCCGCACCACAGGCGCACCCGTGATCTTCGACGCTACCCATTCGGTGCAGCAGCCGGGCGGAAAGGGGACCTCCTCTGGCGGCGAACGCGAATTCGTCGCGGTGCTTGCGCGCGCAGCCGTGGCGGTCGGCGTTGCCGGCGTCTTCATCGAGACCCATCCTGATCCCGATCGCGCGCCGTCTGATGGTCCCAACATGGTGCCATTGCGTGAGTTTGAAGGCCTCGTTCGCACGCTGATGGACTTCGACGCGCTTGCCAAGAATCTTATCAAGAATCTTGCGAAGACAGTGACTCACTGATGCCGCAGTCAGAAGTGCGGCCGCACGATGATCGTCTGCCGCCGGTGCTCAACATCATAGCGATTGCAACCTTTGCGGCGAGCCTCTCGGCGCGCGCACTCGATCCAGTGTTGCCGCATATCGCAGAGGATTTTTCAATCAGCATCGCAACCGCCGCAGGCTTTGCGGCGGTGTTCGCCTTTACCTTCGCTGTCGTCCAGCCGTTGCTCGGCGCGGCCGCCGATGTCTTCGGCAAGGCGCGGCTGATGATCGGCTGCCTCGCGATACTTGGCCTCGCCAATATACTCGGATCGCTGTCGACCTCGTTCTCGGCCTTGTTCGCCACTCGGATTCTCGCCGGCATTGGCTCCGGCGGCGTATTCCCGATTTCGATGGGTTTGACCAGCGATTTGGTTGGGCCGGAAAAGCGGCAGGTTGCGATCGGCCGCACGCTCGCCGGGGCGATGACCGGCAATCTGCTCGGGGCATCCGCTTCGGGCCTGATCGGCGATTTCCTCGGCTGGCGCGGCGTGCTCGTCGTTCTGGGAGTGCTGGTGGTGGTGGCATCGATCGCCGTCATGGTGGGATTCCGTGGTGCTGACCTGAAGCGTCCGCCGAGGACGAGCTTGTCGGCGCTGAAGAGCGGCTATCGCACAATCTTCACCAATCCGAATGCGCCAGCCTGCTTTACGGCCGTATTCGTCGAGGGCTGCTGCGTGCTCGGCCTGTTCCCTTTTATCGCCGCCTTCCTGTTCGATCTCGGCCAGACATCGTTGTCAATTGCCGGTATCGTCATCGCTGGCTTCGCGGTCGGCGGGCTGTTGTACAGCATGACGGTATCGCGGTTTCTTCCCCGGCTGGGCATGAACGGAATGATGATTGTGGGCATGGCGCTGGTTGGATCACAGCTCGTCGTGGTTGCCGTCGGTCCGCGCTGGGAATTGCAGACCGTGAGCCTTCTCTTCATGGGGTGGGGGTTCTACATGGCCCATGGCTGCCTTCAGGTCTTTGCCAGTGAGCTGTCGGTGGAGGCTCGCGCCACCGCGCTGTCGCTGCATTCGTTCTTCTTCTTCATGGGCCAGACCGCCGGCCCGATCGCCTACGGCTTCGGGCTGCACCATGTGGGCAAGGTGCCAAGCCTGTTGATCGCCGCTGTCATCATGGTCGCGCTGGGTTTTTTCTGTGCGCAGTTCTTACGGCAACGGCCGCCCGCCGATGCCATGGCGCGCCCCGACGTTGCTGCCTGACGACGCGCCTCTCGACGGCTTTGGTGATTGTCAATTACCCCCGGCCGCGATAGGGGGCGACGCCCTGGTCCGGGACCCACAGACCTTTCGGTATCTTGCCGGTCTGCCAAAACACGTCGATGGGGATGCCGCCGCGCGGATACCAATAGCCGCCGATGCGCAGGAATTTCGGCTTGATCTCGGACGCGATCCGCTTGCCGATCATGACAGTGCAGTCCTCGTGGAACGCGCCGTGATTGCGGAAGCTCGCGATATAGAGTTTCAGCGACTTTGATTCCAAGAGCCACGGCCCCGGTACGTAGTCGATCACCAGATGCGCGAAGTCCGGCTGGCCGGTGACCGGGCACAACGAGGTGAATTCCGGTGCGGTGAAACGCACCAGATAGTCAGTGTCCTTCTGCGGATTTGGCACGCGGTCCAGCTGAGCCTCGCCCGGCGTCTTGGGCCATTCCGCCGCGCGACCGAGTTGGAGGGGTTTCTTCGCCATGGTCCTGTCCTGTCCGACCACTGACATGGACGGAAGCGGGTGCCGCCGTCAACCCAGGACAATCTTAATTGGCCAAAATTCGAACGGAGAACAAACGGATTTGGCGCACTCCGGTTTCCGTTTCATACAGGATACGTTTCTTGCGCGCTCAGGCGATGCGGTTGTTCAAAAAAGAAGAGGCGGTTTTCGTGTAAAAACCGCCTCTTTTTTAGGTCGCTTGTTGCGTCAATCGCGCATCACCGAACTGCGATCGACCAGTTCGAACTGCGAGACAAACCACTGAGTGTACCAGCGCAGCATCCAGGGAATCGGAAATAGGACACAGCAGGCGATACTCGTCACGATCGTGCGCCAGAGAATCTCCAGCCCCGATCCGTGGAAGAGGATCGCGCGGCGCGTTCCTTGGATATTCATGCAGATCCAGCGCACCCACAGTGGAACGACCCAGGCCGATCCGATGAAGGCGATGAACGAAAGCACGGTCGCTCCGGACAAGCCAATGAAGCCGGCCATACCGTTGCTGATGATAAGCGGAAGCGCCATCGCTGCGTACCAGCCGATGAAGCCGAGCATACTGCCTTCGAAGGTGATGGGAAGCTTCTGACCGTTGGAACTAAGGTTGGAGAGCACCCACCGCATTGTCATCCAGGACAATGCCAACACCGTCCCCAACGTCGCCGCGATTAATACCAAACTCATCAGAAACGATGTCAGCAAAATGAGAATCGGGCTACCCGTGAAGGCGACGATACTGATGATGATGCCGACGATGATACCGCCGACAATCATGATGACAATGGGGCCCAAACCTAAGCCGACCAACACATACCAGATATCGAGTGGCTGACCTGTGAAGCCGAGATTCGGTCGCCCTGGCACCTGGATGGTTGGAATCAGCCGCTGTAAGGACATTGTCACGAGCCATGGCGCCGGGACAATCAGAGCTATCCCGATGATGCAGACAAGGTACCATCCAAGAAACGCCCAAAGCGGATAGGCGATCGACAGCAAGCTGCCCGATCCGACCGGACCCTGGGTGCCGCTGAGTGCGGCGCCGAGACCGGAATTAAGCCCGGCATTGACGCCAGCGCTCAGACGAGAACCGAAGCCGCCCAGGTTGGCGCCAAGATTATCACCAAGGTCGCGAACTCTCGAGCCAGCGTTCGCCGGGATTTCGGCCCGCCGCACAGCTGGTGGCGGAGGGGCCGCACTGGAAAGCAGCCCTGGCACGCTTTCGGCCCGTTGCCAGTCAGCCATGCCATCGGTCCAGACAAATGTGTCCGCTCGAATATAACCGCGCGCGACAAAGTCGCGGAACTGTTCTTCCGGGTAAGGGCCTTGTTGTTTGCCCTCATGTGCAAAAAACCAGGATCGGTTCGCCATCTATCCCCCTGCAAAACTCGCTCTCGGGCGAGCGGCCAGCGGAATCACCATAACCGCTGGTCTGTCATTAGTTCACTGAACGACTGCCGGGGTTCATTGAACGGCCGCTGGTTGCCCGCATGCGCCCATCAATGGGCGCCTTTTTCGCTGTTTTCCCTTTGGATTACAACTTCTTTGCCTCTCTTGTTCATGGAAACGGTGTTCTTGATTTGAGCCGTGCGACGATTTATTGCGGCGTTTCACCACCTTAATGGCGTTTTCTAAGATTGTGGTTGGACACGCAGATTGACCCCGATCAGGTATAATCCGATCCTGTCTGCCGGTTAGGCGAGGCCTTCGCGCAAGCGTTCACATTTCCCCGCGCTCCGTGTAAGACGCCCCCAACCCCGAGTGGATCAACAAACGGAAACGCAACACCATGACCGCTATTATCGACATTATCGGCCGCGAAATTCTCGATAGCCGCGGCAATCCCACCGTCGAGGTCGATGTCGTGCTGGAGGACGGCTCGACCGGCCGTGCCGCAGTGCCCTCGGGGGCTTCTACCGGCGCCCATGAGGCGGTGGAGCTACGCGACGGTGACAAAGCCCGTTACCTGGGCAAGGGGGTGCAGAAGGCCGTCAGCGCCGTCAATGGCGAGATCTTTGAGGCCTTGAGCGGTCTGGAGGCCGAGGAGCAGGTGCTGATCGATCAGACCATGATCGATCTCGACGGCACGCCGAACAAGAGCCGGTTGGGGGCCAATGCCATTCTCGGCGTCTCGCTCGCCTGCGCCAAGGCAGCTGCGCAATCGCTTGGTGCGCCGCTCTACCGCTATGTCGGTGGTACCTCGGCGCGGACCTTGCCCGTGCCGATGATGAACATCGTCAACGGCGGCGTGCACGCCGACAATCCGATTGATTTCCAGGAATTCATGATCATGCCTGTCGGCGCCGCAACCTTTGCCGACGCGTTGCGCTGCGGTTCGGAAATCTTCCACACCTTGCGTTCCGAGTTGAAGAAGGCTGGCCACAACACCAATGTGGGCGACGAGGGCGGCTTCGCGCCGAATCTGCCGTCGGCCGACGCCGCGCTCGAATTCGTCATGAATGCGATCGGCAAGGCCGGCTACAGCGCTGGCAACGACGTCATGCTCGCGCTCGATTGCGCCTCAACCGAGTTCTTCAAGGACGACAAGTATGTCTACGGCGGCGAGAACAAGACCCGCTCGCGTTCCGAGCAGGCCAAATATCTCGCTGATCTGGTTGCTCGCTATCCGATCGTATCGATCGAGGATGGCATGGCCGAGGATGACATGGATGGCTGGAAGGAACTGACCGACCTGATCGGCGGCAAGTGCCAGTTGGTCGGCGATGACCTCTTTGTCACCAACGTGAGTCGCCTTTCCGATGGCATCAAGGCAGGCCGAGCCAACTCGATCCTGATCAAGGTCAATCAGATCGGCTCGCTGACGGAAACGCTGGCTGCGGTCGAGATGGCCTTCAAGGCGGGCTACACCGCCGTGATGTCGCACCGCTCCGGCGAGACTGAGGACTCAACCATTGCCGATCTCGCGGTTGCCACAAATTGCGGACAGATCAAAACGGGCTCGCTCGCGCGTTCCGACCGCACCGCGAAGTACAACCAGTTGCTGCGCATCGAGCAGGAGCTTGGCCCGCAGGCGAAGTACGCGGGCAGGTCGGCCTTGAAGGCGCTGGCCTAAGATCGTCCGGCCGTGAGGCCGTAAGAAAAGAACAAGGGGGAGGGAATTGGATGAGCGACGGCAAGACCGGATTGCAGCTGCGTTCGCTGATCAAGAAGAACGGCGAACTCGAAATCTCGCTCGTTGACGTTCCGATTCCCGAACCGGCCGCCGATGAGGTGGTCATGCGGGTCGAGGCTTCCCCGATCAATCCATCGGACCTCGGCCTGCTATTAGGCGGTAACAATTTGAAGACGGCGAGGGCATCTGGCACCAAGGACTCGCCGGTCATCACCGCAAACATGTCGGAGGCGGGTCTGAAGGCGATGGCCGGCCGGATCGATCGATCCATGCCGGTCGGAAATGAAGGTGCTGGCGTTGTCATCAAGACCGGATCGTCTGACGCGGCAAAGGCTTTGTTGGGCAGGACGGTCGCCATGTACGGCGGCGCGATGTACGCGCAGTACCGCTGCGTGAAAGCAAGCGACTGTCTGCCGCTTCCCGCCGGTATCACGGCAGCGGAAGGGGCGTCCTGTTTCGTCAATCCGTTGACCTCGCTCGGTATGACCGAGACCATGCGGCGCGAGGGGCATAAGGCGCTGGTGCACACCGCGGCTGCCTCCAATCTTGGGCAGATGCTGAACAAGATCTGCCTCAAGGACGGGATCCCTCTCATCAACATCGTGCGCAGGCCGGAACAGGCGGACATCCTGCGCAAGATCGGCGCGAAATACATCCTCGATTCCACGTCGGCGTCGTTCATAAACGACCTGACGGAGGCGCTTGCCGAAACCGGCGCGACAATCGCTTTCGATGCCATCGGCGGTGGCAAGCTTGCGGGACAAATCCTCTCGAGCATGGAAGCGGCGATCAATAGGACGAAAGAGTACAACCGCTACGGATCGAACGTGCACAAGCAGGTGTATGTCTACGGCAGTCTCGACACCGGACCGATCGAAGTGATCCGCAACTTCGGCTCGGCTTGGGGCGTCGGCGGCTGGCTGCTGACTCCCTTCCTGCAAAAGATCGGGCCGGCGGACGCTGCGAAGCTGCGTCAGCGGGTCGTCGATGAGCTCAAGACGACGTTTGCCAGCCACTACACCGAGGTGGTGTCGCTGCAGGAGGCGCTCGATCTGGCCAATCTTGCCGTCTACGCCAAACGGACCACCGGCCAAAAATTCCTTATCTGCCCAAACAAGAAAGGGTGATCGCGGCCCTACCTAAAGTGGGCTTGCCTTCTGAGGGCGGCGGGAGAACATTCCCGCGCTGCTGAATGCGGAAAAACCGTAAGCTGAAGGGACGCTCATGATCAAACTCAATCGCCGTCACGTGCTGGCGGGCGCTGCTGCGATTGGCGCGACCGCCGTGTCGCGGCTGGAAACCACAGCCGCTATTGCCGCGGTGCCACAAAGCGGGGCCCAGGCACCGGGCTTCTATCGCTACAAGGTCGGCTCCTACGAGTGCACTTCGATCAATGACGGGGCGCGCACTTTTCCAATGCCCGACAAGTTCGTCACCAACGTGCCGAAGCAGGAGGCGCTGGGCGCGGCGGACGCCGCCTATATGCCGAAGGGCATGGTTACGATTCCGTTCAACCCGCAACTGATCAATACTGGCAGCAAGCTGGTTCTGATCGACACGGGCAACGGGATCGCGAATCTCGAACCCAGCAAGGGCGCGGTTGGGCGCACGCTGCAGAACCTTGCGGCCGCCGGCGTGGACCCCAAGAGCATAGATATCGTGCTGATCTCGCACTTGCATCCCGATCACATGAACGGCATTCGAGCAGCCGATGGTTCGCTCGCCTACCCGAATGCCGAGATCAAGGTGCCGGTGACGGATTGGGAGTTCTGGACCAGCGAAGAGAATGCCGCAAAGGCGCAGTCCAACGAGCTGCAGAAGAACTACTTCGCCGGTGTAAAGAAGATCTTCGACGGCCTCGAGTCCAAAGTCACGAAGTACGAATGGGACAAGGAGGTCGCTCCCGGCATCACCTCGATCGGGACGCCCGGACATACGCCGGGTCACACGTCATTTGCGGTTGCGTCAGGCAATTCGACGATCCTGATCCAGTCCGACGTTACCAACATTCCGGAATTCTTCCTGCGCAACCCGGACTGGCACGTGATGTATGACTCCGATCCCGATCTCGCGCAGCAAACACGCCGCAAGTTCTACGATATGGCGGCGGCCGAGAAGGCGACGGTGGTCGGCTTCCACTTTACCTTCCCCTCGGTCGGTCATGTCGAGAAGGATGGCACCGGATTTCGCCTGATCCCAACGGCGTGGAATCCGACGATCTGATTTGAAGTGACTTCGCTTCCGGTGATCAGGCCGCCTTCGGGCGGTCTGATCATTTTTCGGGCCAAGAACCCTGCCATGCGCGGCGTTCGGATGGGGGCGTTCATGCGCTTGCATCTTTTCCAGGAGTCGGCTTGAGTTGCGTGGCGTTATTTCGTTGGAGAATTGAGGACAGTCCATGGCCCATAATATCGTGACGATCGTTGGCAGCTTGCGCAAAGAAGGCTTTACTTTGCGGATTGCTCATGCCTTCGCGAAGCTCGCACCTGCCTCGTTGAAGCTGGAGGTCACCACGCTGCATGGGCTGTCCTTCTTCAACCAGGATCTGGAGGCCGCGCCGCCGGCCGACTGGCTCGCGTTCCGCGAGAAACTCCAGAACTCGAACGGGGTTCTGTTCATCACGCCCGAATACAACCGGTCGATCCCTGGGGTGCTGAAGAACGCCATCGACGTTGGCTCGCGGCCCTACGGCAAGAGTTCGTTCAATGGCAAGCCGGTCGGGATCGTCTCCAACTCGCCGGGGCCGTTGGGCGGGATCAGCGCCGCCAAACATCTGCAGAACATCCTGCCAGGCATTTGCGGGCCGATCATGCAGCAGCCGGAGATTTATTTGAACGGCGTCGGCGATGCTTTCGACGCTGCTGGCAACCTGACGAAGGAGCCGCTCCAGAAGGTCCTGCAGCAATATATCGACCTATTCGCAGCCTTTGTGGAAAAACACAGCGCCTGAGCGTCGTTCTCTTTAGAAGACGTTAACCGAGACTTGCTCTTGTGTTCGGGCCATGGTTATACGCGCCCGACTCAAATCGATTCTGACCGGCGTCGCCCTCTACACGATGGCGGCAGCGATCGTGGGCTATTTTGGGATCAACGCCTACACCGGCAAGTATGGGTTGAATGCGCGGCAGGAGCTCGACCAGGAGATCATTGCGCTGACCTCCGAACTCGTGCGCTTGAAGCAAGAGCGCGCTGAGGGCGAGCACCGCGTCACGCTGCTCCGTTCAAAATCCGTGGACCCTGATATGCTGGATGAGCGAGCGCGCTATCAGCTCAACTACGTCAACCCGCGTGACCTGGTTCGAATGAACAGTTCGAACTAGGGAATTTCGAAAAGATACATGTCGCTGCAGTGCGGCATACCTCGCGTTTTTCGACTCTCTGAAGCAATCCTTTCGCGGGTGTTTGAGTTGGTTTAGAGAGTAGTTTTCCTTGACCCGGAATTGTCATGACCGCACCGAAGAAGAACGTCGCGAAAGAAGTCGTGCAGGATAAGACAAACGGCAGCTCCCCCCCTGCGTTCACCAAAGAGCAGGAACTTAGCGCGCTTCGCGACATGCTGCTGATCCGGCGCTTCGAGGAGAAGGCCGGCCAGCTTTACGGCATGGGTGCGATCGGAGGCTTCTGCCACCTCTATATCGGCCAGGAGGCCGTAGTGGTGGGTATGCAGATGGCCTTGAAGGAAGGCGATCAGGTTATAACGGGGTATCGCGACCATGGGCACATGCTCGCTTGTGGGATGCATGCCAAGGGCGTGATGGCCGAGCTGACCGGGCGTCGCGGCGGCTATTCCAAGGGCAAGGGCGGCTCCATGCACATGTTCAGCAAGGAGAAGAATTTCTTTGGTGGTCACGGCATCGTCGGGGCTCAAGTTTCGCTCGGCACCGGCTTGGCCTTCGCCAATCGCTATCGTGGTAACGATTTCGTCAGCGTGACCTATTTCGGCGACGGCGCCGCCAACCAGGGCCAAGTCTATGAGAGCTTCAACATGGCGGAGCTCTGGAAGCTGCCGGTGGTCTACGTGATCGAGAACAACCGCTATGCCATGGGCACCGCGGTGTCTCGCGCTTCCGCTCAGCAGGACTTCTCCAAACGTGGAGCCTCATTCAACATTCCGGGCAAGCAGGTCGACGGCATGGACGTCCGCGCGGTAAAGGCTGCAGGCGACGAGGCGATCGCCTGGTGTCGCGCAGGCAAGGGGCCCTATATTCTGGAGATGCAGACCTACCGCTATCGTGGCCATTCGATGTCCGATCCTGCCAAGTATCGGACGCGCGAAGAGGTCGAGAAGGTCCGCCTCGGACAGGATCCAATCGAACAGGTGCGCAACCGCCTGCTGGCGGCCAAGGTCAGTGAGCAGGAGCTGAAGGCGATCGATGCCGAGGTTCGCGAGATCGTCAACGCGTCGGCGGATTTCGCGCAAACTGATCCCGAACCCGATGTGTCCGAACTTTACACCGACGTTTATCGCTGAGCGCGCCAGCTTTCTTTCGGAGCCGATATGCCAATTCAAGTGCTGATGCCTGCGCTGTCGCCCACGATGGAGAAGGGTAACCTCGCCAAGTGGCTGAAGAAGGAAGGTGAACCGGTCAGGTCCGGCGATGTCATCGCCGAGATCGAGACCGACAAAGCCACCATGGAGGTCGAGGCGACGGATGAAGGGACGCTTGGCAAGATACTGATCCCCGAAGGCACTGCTGATGTCGCGGTCAACACTCCGATCGCGACCATCCTTGCGGACGGTGAAAGTGCTGGGGACCTTGCGAAGGCATCTCCCGCTCCGCCTGTACAGGCAAAGACCGAAGCGCCTCCGTCCAAGCCTGCTCCGAGCGCCGCGCCGCAGGCGGTGGTGGCGGCGCCCGAGCCGGAAGTGCCCGCCGGCACCGAGATGGTCACCATGACCGTCCGCGAGGCCCTACGCGATGCCATGGCGGAAGAAATGCGCCGTGACCCCGACGTGTTGATCATGGGTGAGGAAGTTGCGGAATACCAGGGCGCCTACAAGGTCACACAGGGGCTGCTGCAGGAATTCGGTGCCAGGCGCGTGATCGATACGCCGATCACCGAGCACGGTTTTGCGGGCATCGGTGTTGGTGCTGCGATGGCGGGGCTGAGGCCGATCGTCGAATTCATGACCTTCAACTTCGCCATGCAGGCGATCGACCAGATCATCAACTCCGCCGCCAAGACGCTTTACATGTCGGGCGGACAGATGGGCTGCTCCATCGTATTCCGTGGGCCGAACGGTGCGGCCGCACGTGTCGCCGCTCAACACAGCCAGGACTATTCCGCCTGGTACTCGCACGTTCCCGGCCTGAAGGTGATTGCCCCGTTCTCGGCTGCCGACGCCAAGGGTCTGCTCAAGGCCGCGATCCGCGATCCCAACCCGGTGATCTTTCTCGAGAACGAGGTGTTATACGGCCATTCCGGCGAAGTGCCGAAGCTGGATGATTACATCGTCCCGATCGGCAAAGCGCGCGTGGTGCGAAAAGGCAGCCATGTCACGATCATCTCCTGGTCGAATGGCATGACCTATTCGCTGAAGGCGGCCGAGGAACTTGCCAAGGAAGGCATCGAGGCCGAGGTGATCGACCTGCGCACGCTGCGGCCGATGGATACAGACACGATCATTGCGTCGGTGAAGAAGACCGGACGCGCGGTCACAGTCGAGGAGGGCTGGCAGCAGAGCGGCATCGGTGCCGAGATCGCGGCGCGCATCATGGAGCATGCCTTCGACTATCTGGACGCACCGGTCGCCCGTGTTTCCGGCAAGGACGTGCCGATGCCGTATGCAGCAAACCTCGAAAAGCTCGCATTGCCTTCGACGGCCGAAGTAATCGAGGCCGCCAAAGCCGTTTGCTATCGGTGATCCATGGCAGGTCCTCAAGAACAACCATTACCGCCCGACGTCATTGACCGTGAGGATGCGGCCGAGGTGTTGCGCGTCTTTGTGCTCGACGGTGGCCTTTCGATCGCGTTCCAGCGCGCTTTCGAAGAGCCTGACATGTGGGGCCTGCTACTCGTCGACCTCGCGCGCCACGCCGCGCGCGCCTATGCCCGCGAGAGCAACTATACTGAAGACGAGGCACTCGAACGTATCGTCGATATGTTCGAGGCCGAACTAGCCAGGCCGACCGATCTCGGCGCCACCATGCCGCGCTCGAAGAAAGGGCACTGATTGTGGCGCGAACGACCTCGGCGGTGATTGCGCGGTGGCGGGGCGCTATCGGCAACTGAATCAGCTTCTGTCGGTTTCCCGGTCTTGGGAAGCCAATTTCTTTGAGAACGATCGTCTTGAGGTTAGCATGCCCATCAACATCCTGATGCCCGCACTGTCGCCGACGATGGAGAAGGGCAACCTGGCCAAGTGGCTCAAGAAAGAGGGCGACAAGGTCAAGTCCGGCGACGTCATCGCCGAGATCGAGACCGACAAGGCGACCATGGAAGTCGAGGCGATCGATGAGGGCACGATCGCCAAGATCCTGGTGCCAGAAGGTACCCAGGACGTGGCGGTCAACGACGTGATCGCGGTGCTGGCCGGCGAGGGCGAGGACGTGAAAGCGGCCAGCGCGGTCAAGCTGAGCGCGTCAGCCGCGCCGCCGAAGGTCGCGCAAGCACCAGCTCCCACTGAGCCGGCACCTGTGCCCGCCGCGCCGAAGTCGGCGCCTGCTGCGGCCTCCGTATCGCCGGCTGTCGCGCCGGCGTCCCAAGGTGACGGCCACGGTCGCGTCTTCTCGTCGCCGCTCGCGCGGCGGCTCGCCAAAGATGCGGGGATCGAGATTGCGATGATATCAGGCACCGGTCCACACGGCCGCGTTATCGCGCGCGACGTCGAGCAGGCGAAATCCGGCAAGGGGTTGAAGGCGCCCCCTGCGGCGCCCGTGGCCGGCCCTGCACTTGCGCCCTCGATGTCGGATAAGCAGATTCTGGCCCTGTTCGAGCCCGGCTCCTATGAGATCGTGCCGCATGACAACATGCGCCGTACGATCGCGCAGCGTCTGACGGCCTCTATTCAGAACGTCCCGCACTTCTATCTCACCATTGACTGCGACATCGGCAAGCTCCTTTCTGCACGTGAGGAGGTCAACGCCGCAGCGCCGAGAGATGCCGACAAGAAACCGCTGTACAAGCTTTCGGTGAACGACTTCGTCGTCAAGGCGATGGCGGTGGCGCTGCAGAGGATTCCCGACTGCAACGTAAGCTGGACCGATGGCGGTATGGTCAAGCACAGGCATTCAGACATCGGTGTTGCGGTGGCGATGCCGGGCGGACTGATCACGCCGATCATCCGCAAGGCTGAGACCAAGACGCTGTCGGCCATCTCGAATGAGATGAAGGATTTTGCCGCCCGTGCCCGCGGCCGCAAGCTGAAGCCGGAGGAGTACCAGGGCGGCACCACCGCGATCTCCAACCTGGGCATGTACGGCATCAAGGACTTCACCGCGGTGATCAACCCGCCGCATGCTACGATCCTGGCAGTCGGCACCGGAGAGGAACGCGCCGTCGTGCGTGGCGAGAGGATCGAGATCGCGCATATGATGAGCGTGACGCTGTCCTGCGACCACCGGGCCATCGACGGCGCGCTGGGTGCCGAACTGATCGGCGTATTCAAGCAACTGATCGAAAACCCGGTCATGATGATGGTGTGAGGCTGGTGTTGTGACTCCAACGGTTCATTCGTCATTCCGGGGCCCGAGCGCAGCGAGGGAGCCCGGAATCCATAATCACCGGCTGTGGTTATGGATTCCGGGCTCGCCGCTTCGCGACGCCCCGGAATGACGGGAGTGATGAGCGTCAGCAACAGAATACTAGGGCTTGATCGGCGCGATTGAGTAGCTGGTCAGGGCAACTTCTTCAGGCACTGCGCCCACAGCGCAACGATCCCTTGATCTGAGCAGGAGCCGCCATGGCTGACACGTCTTTCGATATCATCATTATCGGCTCGGGTCCCGGCGGCTATGTCGCCGCGATCCGTGCCGCCCAGCTTGGTCTGAGGACCGCGATCGTCGAGAAGTCCTATCTCGGCGGTATCTGCCTGAACTGGGGCTGCATCCCGACGAAGGCGCTTCTGCGCTCGGCCGAGATCTTCCACTACATGCAGCATGCCAAGGACTACGGTTTGTCGGCGGAGAAGGTGTCTTTCGACGCCAAAGCCGTAGTGCGGCGCTCGCGCGGGGTATCGAAGCGGCTCAACGATGGCGTCGGTTTCCTGATGAAAAAGAACAAGGTCGCGGTGATCTGGGGCGAAGCGACGATTGACGCGCCCGGCAAAATCACCGTGAAGAAGTCATCCGTCGAAGCGCCAAAGGGAGCGCTCGGCGAGGGCGCCTATTCGGCCAAGCACATCATTGTCGCGACCGGAGCGCGGCCGCGCGTGCTCCCGGGGCTTGAGCCTGACAAGAAGCTGGTTTGGACCTATTTCGAGGCCATGATCCCGGAGCGAATTCCGGAATCGCTCCTGGTCGTCGGCTCCGGCGCCATCGGCATCGAATTCGCCTCGTTCTTTCACACACTCGGCTCCCATGTGACCGTGGTCGAGGTTCTGCCGCAGATCTTGCCAGTCGAAGACGCCGAGATCGCGGGGCTTGCGCGCCAGCGTTTCGAGAAGCAGGGCATCAAGATTCACACCTCGACCAAGGTGACGAAACTTGAAAAGAAGGCAGACAGCGTCGTTGCCACGATCGACGATGGCAAAGGCAAGCCGCAGACCACCGAGTTCGAGCGTGTGATCTCGGCCGTCGGTGTGGTCGGCAACGTCGAGAATCTCGGCCTTGAGAAGCTAGGCGTGAAAACCGATCGCGGCGTCATCGTCGTCGACGGTTATGGCAGGACCAATGTGCCGGGCGTCTACGCCATCGGTGACGTCGCAGGACCCCCGATGCTTGCGCACAAGGCCGAGCATGAGGGCGTGATCTGCGTCGAGGCAATCAAGGGGTTGCACCCGCATCCGATCGACAAGAACCTCATTCCCGGTTGCACCTACTGCAATCCGCAGATCGCATCCGTCGGACTCACCGAGGGCAGGGCAAAGGAAGGCGGCCGTGAGATACGGGTCGGCCGCTTTCCCTTCGTCGGCAACGGCAAGGCGATCGCGCTCGGCGAGGACCAGGGGCTGGTGAAGGTGATCTTCGACAAGAAGACCGGACAGCTCCTGGGCGCGCACATGATAGGCGCCGAGGTCACCGAGTTGATCCAGGGTTATGTCGTTGCAATGAACCTCGAGACGACTGAGGAAGAGCTGATGCACACGATCTTCCCGCATCCGACCCTGTCGGAAATGATGAAGGAGGCGGTGCTCGACGCCTATGGTCGCGTGCTGAACATGTGATCGCCTCGGGCTCATCGTGACCGTGTCGCCCGTTTCTCCCAGCGTGTAGCGGCGGTCTTGATCACCCAGAAGCCGAGCGGGACCTCTGGAACCTTGCTCAAGGCGCGCCAATCTTCGTGTCTCATTGGATAACGCCGCAGTTGCGGATACTTCCGCCGCTGCTTAAGTTTTGTCCGCGGTGTCGGGTTTGAACCGGTTCTCGACGATTGGTCCAGGTTCCGCGACGCTTCATCACGAGATGGACGTTTTTGGTGGCTATGCGCTGCGCGCCACAAACGGATCGAAGGTGGATTGCCCGTGATAAAAGAACATGCCTCTACAATTCTGCGTGAGTACGAGCAGGCTGAGGCCCAGCTGATTGGGAAGGCTGTGATGCTTACTGACGGCAAGGCGGGCACCGTCGATTCAATTTTCTTGGACGAACTTCACGGCTTACGGCTCTCGATCTCCGGACACCCGGGGAAGTGGCCCATCTCGACGCTGAAGTTGGTTCAGGATTAGGGGGCGCTTTCCTCAGCGTTCGAGAGAGCATTCGCCAACGTCACGAGGCATCTTCTGTCGGCTCGCGACCGCGTTTGGGTAATGTCCTCAGCCTTGGCATTGCCGCAACGATCGGCGCAGAATTTGATTGAGTTCTGCAACGATGGTTTCGCCCGCAATCACGAGAGCGGCTGTGTCTCCGGGAACATATCGACGATCTCGTTAGTCATGCCGTTCACGATCAGCATTTTACATGTAGTCGCGTAGTTCCGGCAATCGCGTCAGAACTTGCGCTGGTAGCGAGTGCGGCTTTGCGTCTTTTAAAGGTGCCGCGCCAACGGTAGGGGTAAAGTCCTTGGCGGACTTGGGGGCTCTTTGCTGGAATGTTGTGTCGTCCACCAGATGATGTGTCAAAAACCGCGCTCGCGAAAGGGCAATGAGGCTCGCAGCGATGATACTGTTGGCGGATTCCAGGGAGGGTAAACCGATGGTGGACGGACTGATCACAATCAAGAGCGCGTACGGACCGAGCGAGACGATGGAGCGACTTGAGGCCGAAGTCCGCAGCAAGGGTATGACAGTGTTCGCCCATGTGGATCACGCCGCAGGTGCAGTCGGCGTTGGACTGTCGCTGCGGCCGACCGATCTGTTGATCTTCGGCAATGCCAAAGGGGGCACTCCGTTGATGCAATCGGTTCAGACGATCGGCATCGACCTGCCACTCAAGGCGCTTGTGTGGCAGGATGAATCCGGTACCACGTGGCTGTCCTACAACGATCCCGCCTTTCTCGCACGGCGTCACACCCTGTCCGAGAAGGAGAACGCGTCGGTGAATGCGATAGCGGCTACGCTCGGCGCAGTCGCAAACAAGGCGACGATGTCTCCGTGAGGCTGCGACGGATGGATGTGGAAGCAGGATTGATAAGGAGGTGCATCGTGATCCCCCGGTACAGCGACCATGCTGCGAACGAGCGCACCTTTCTGGCCTGGGTGCGGACGGGACTCGCCATCGTCATATTCGGTTTTGTCATCGAGAAGTTCAATCTGTTCCTGCTTGTGATGGCGGGCGCCAGGACGATGGAGATCGGACATAACGCAACGCTCCAACGGTTGGCGGGTCCCTTTGGTCATTACGATGGACTTGTGCTCACCCTCGGGGGACTGGCTCTCATCGTCGCTGCAGCCGTACGCTTCATTCGCGTGCGTCGCCTGATCGAGGATCAAGACATTCACGATCCGGGTGGCTATCGCGCCGAACTCGTGCTCTCCGCGGTTTTGGCTTTGGGGATTGCCGCATCAAGCGCATACCTCGTGTTCGACTAAATCCATGAAGCGATCGAGGAGAATGGTCCGTGGAACGCGACTCCCAGACTGAAGGATCGAAGGCGTTCAGTCCGCGTCGAAACAGCATCGGCACAGGGATCATCATTGGAGTGCTGCTCGCACTCCTCGGGGCCACCGGCGCCATGGTGTATCTCGGCTGGACGATCGACGATGCCGGTATGCCAACTTCAGGTTACGTGGCTATGGCGGTTGGCGTTATCTTTTCTTTGGTCGTTGGCGTCGGTTTGATGGCCCTTGTCTTTTACAGCAGTCGCAGAGGATACGACGAGCCAGCGGTCCTGAGCGACGGCAACAGAGATCATGAAGGTCGACAGGAAGCCTCAAATGGGGCCAGCGATAATGGGGCCAGCGATCGGCCGACGCGGTAGCGAGTTCCCGGGCCCGCGAGATCGACCGTGCGAAGGGAAACCAGTTCGAGGTTTCCACGACCTGCGTTTTCTGAAGTTTGCGCCTCATTCATCCGGCCCAGGCGAAGAGGGCTGACGGTGAGTGAGTCTCTAGGTGACCAAGAAGTTACAAGGTGTTTCAGTACCGCGTATTTGCGCTGGGCATGGCGGGCCGTATTGTCACAGGCGGCGAGGAGGCGTGAAAGCACCCCGAATTTCGTGTCCCTAGGGTTACGATTGTTGCTGATATGCAACAATTAGTGGGGATTTCATCATCTTCCCCTGTGGTTATTGCAGTTGCCGCTTTTTGGCCACGCCCCTCCGTGAGAAAAATATCGAAGGCTGGACTCGCTAAGGCGAACGGAAATCCCATCTCGGGTTTGTTGTTCCGGGTCTAACAAGGGTTGGCCTAGGAAGCACGCTCGCGATGGACGCCAAGAACAAGATCAAAAACAGGCTTCCTAGCCGTCACGTGACGGAAGGGTTCGAGCGCGCGCCCCATCGCTCCTACCTCTATGCCATGGGGCTGACGACGGATCAGATCCACCAGCCCTTCGTTGGCGTCGCCTCGTGCTGGAATGAGGCTGCCCCCTGCAACATCGCGCTGATGCGTCAGGCACAGGCGGTCAAGAGGGGCGTCGCGCATGCTGGTGGAACGCCGCGGGAGTTCTGCACCATTACCGTGACCGATGGCATCGCCATGGGCCACGACGGCATGCGTTCTTCGCTGCCGTCGCGCGAATGCATCGCGGATTCGGTCGAGTTGACCATACGAGGCCATGCCTATGACGGATTGGTGGGCTTGGCGGGCTGCGACAAGTCGCTGCCAGGCATGATGATGGCGATGCTTCGCCTCAATGTTCCATCGATCTTCATCTACGGGGGCTCGATCCTGCCGGGTAATTTCCGCGGACGGCAGGTCACCGTGCAGGACATGTTTGAAGCGGTGGGCAAGCACTCCGTCGGCGCGATGTCGGATGCCGATCTCGACGAGATCGAGCGCGTCGCGTGTCCGTCGGCAGGTGCCTGCGGCGCCCAGTTCACAGCCAACACGATGGCGACGGTGTCAGAGGCCATCGGGCTTGCGCTGCCGTATTCGGCCGGGGCGCCGGCGCCTTACGAGATCCGCGACTCCTTCTGCATGACTGCCGGCGAGAAGGTGATGGAACTGATCGCCTCCAATCTCCGGCCGCGCGACATTGTGACACGCAAGTCGCTGGAGAATGCCGCGGCGGTCGTCGCCGCATCCGGCGGCTCGACCAATGCCGCACTGCATCTGCCGGCGATTGCGCACGAAGCCGGCATCAAGTTCGATCTGTTCGACGTCGCCGAAGTCTTCAAAAAAACACCTTATGTCGCGGATTTGAAACCAGGCGGCCGTTATGTCGCCAAAGACATGTTTGAAGCTGGCGGCATACCGCTTCTGATGAAGACGCTGCTCGACAACGGCTTCTTGCACGGTGACTGCCTTACCGTTACGGGCCGGACGATCTCCGAAAACCTCATGAGCGTAAAATGGAATCCGCATCAGGATGTGGTGCGGCCAGCCGATAGGCCTATCACTCCCACCGGGGGCGTGGTCGGCCTAAAGGGGAACCTTGCTCCTGAGGGTGCGATCGTGAAAGTTGCGGGCATGTCCAATTTGAGGTTCGCCGGTCCGGCCCGCTGCTTCGACCGCGAGGAGGACGCTTTCGAAGCGGTCCAGAAGCGCACCTACAAAGAGGGCGAGGTTATCGTCATCCGCTATGAGGGCCCGCGCGGCGGCCCCGGCATGCGGGAAATGCTCCAAACTACCGCAGCACTAACCGGGCAGGGGATGGGCGGCAAGATCGCGCTCATCACTGATGGCCGGTTCTCTGGTGCAACGCGCGGCTTTTGTATCGGCCATGTCGGGCCTGAGGCGGCAGTCGGTGGTCCGATCGCGCTGTTACAGGACGGTGACATCATCGAGATCGATGCGGTCGCCGGGAACCTTAACGTAAAATTGAGCGACGACGATCTCGCTCAGCGCAAAACTAAATGGCGGCCTCACGAGTCTAACCATACGTCAGGTGCGCTCTGGAAATATGCTCAACAGGTTGGACCTGCAGTCGGGGGGGCGGTTACCCATCCAGGCGGCGCGCACGAGAAACAGTGCTATGCGGACATTTAAGCGGATCCTGGTTGCGTTTGCGTTCGGGGCCTTGCCGCTGGTCGGGCCTGCCAGCGCCTTCGACGGTGCACCGGTCAATAAGGATACACCCATTCCCGTTGCGGGGCCCCAGTCAGGGGCGGCTGATCTGCGCAAATCAATTCCGCCGGCTGCGGAGGTCGGTACGCCGGAAACTTCCTTGAGCGCCCTGCAGTTTGCCGCCGAGGGCGGCCATCCGATCGCACAGTGGAAATTGGGGCGCATGTACGCCGATGGCGACGGCGTCGTGCAGGACGACGTCCGCGCATTCGAATATTTCAGCCGTATTGCAAACGCGCATGCGGAGGACAGTCCGTCGGCGCCACAGGCTCAAATCGTGGCTAACGCCTTCGTCGAGCTCGGGCGCTACTATCTCAGCGGCATCCCAAACTCGAAGGTCAAGTCGGACCCTGACCGCGCGCGAGAGATGTTCTCTTACGCAGCGTCCTATTTCGGCAATGCCGACGCGCAGTATAATCTGGCGCGGTTGTATCTGGGGACCCCGGACGCCTCGCGCGAGGATTTCCGCTATGGGGCCCGCTGGCTCGGGCTCGCTGCGCAGAAGGGGCAGCATCAGGCGCAGGCGCTGCTCGGCCAGATGCTGTTCAACGGCGACCGTCTGCCGCGTCAGGCGGCGCGCGGGCTGATGTGGCTGACGCTTGCGCGCGACAGCGCCGGGCAGGATGAGGCCTGGATCAAGGAAAGCTATAACCGCGCCTTCTCCAAGGCCTCTGACAACGACCGTGCCATGGCGCTGCAGATGCTGGAGAACTGGGTGCAGGGGCGCCGCGACTGACAGCGGCAGCGCGGCGTTCACGCCGCCTCAAGATCCAGATCCGCCCATACCGGCACATGATCGGATGGTTTCTCCCAGCCGCGTACGTAGCTGTCGATCCCGACATTGACCAAGCGGTCGCTGGCCTGCGGTGACATCAGCAGATGATCGATGCGCAGCCCCTGGTTCTTCTGCCAGGCACCGGCTTGGTAATCCCAGAAGGTGTAGAGGTTGGGCTCGTCGGTGACCGCGCGCAGTGCGTCCGTCAGGCCGAGTCCGAGCAGCGACTGGAAGCTTTCGCGCGTCTCGGGGCGGAACAGGGCGTCCTCCACCCAGGCGGCCGGATTATGGACATCCTGGGCGGCCGGAATAACGTTGAAGTCGCCAGCGAGAATGAGCGGTTCCTCCGCCTTAAGCCGCTCCTGTGAATAGTCAGAAAGTCGCGACATCCATTTGAGCTTGTACGGATATTTGTCGCTGCCGACGGGATTGCCGTTGGGTAGATAGAGGCACGCAACCCGCAGCACGCCATTTTTCAGCGTAACTGTACCCTCCAGGAAACGCGCGTGGATGTCCTCGTCATCGCCAGCCAGCCCCGATTTGGTCTCGTCGAACCGGAGTTTGGAAAGCAGGGCGACGCCGTTGAACGTCTTCTGGCCGTGAGTAACCACGTTGTAGCCGAGAGCCTCGATCTCGAAGCGAGGAAAGGCGTCGTCCACGCATTTCGTCTCCTGTAGGCAGACGACGTCGGGTGAGCACTCCTTCAGCCAGGTGAGCAGGTGTTCTAGCCGCTGTCGGATTGAATTGACGTTCCAGGTGGCGATACGCATGGCAGGTTCTCAGGTCTCAGGGCACACCGCGACTTAGAACAAAATGCAAACACATGCGTCAAGGAGGCGAGTGACGGTCACGCGCACAATCCAAAAGAGAAACGTGTGGGGGGGGGTAGATACAGGCTCAGATCGAAAAGCTGGTGCCGCAACCGCAGGATGCGGTGGCGTTCGGATTGTTGACCCGGAACGAGGCGCCGATCAGGTCGTCGACGAAATCGACCTCCGATCCTGCCAGGAACGGCGCTGACGCAGGATCGACCACCACCACCGCACGGTCGCGCTCGATTACAATATCGTCGTCCGCACGCGTGTGCTCAATGTCGAACTTATACTGAAAACCGGAACAACCACCGCCTTCGACCGAGATGCGCAGCATGGCGCCACTGCCTTCGCCTTCGAGGATCTTTCCAATGCGGTGCGCGGCCCGCTCACTGATGGTCACGGCAGTGCTCATGGTTCCTCTCCGATGCCCACGGAATCATGCCTGATTTGTCCGATTCATTTGGTGTCCCGCCGTTGACATAGTTAAGTACGTATATCCGCAGAATCAAATGGATAAGGTCGAAACTTACCGTGTCGGTTGGAATGGCTGCCCCTCGTGCGCCCTACGCCTGCGATCCCAATTGCAGCCGCGGCCGGCTGTTCGCGGAGCCGCCAAGCCGTACCCGCAGCCCGTTCCGCAGGGATTGCGACCGGGTAATTCATTCCACCGCGTTCCGCCGTCTGAAGCATAAGACGCAAGTCTTCGTCTTCCACGAGGGCGATCATTACCGCACCCGGCTGACGCATTCGCTGGAAGTGGCACAGATCGCCCGAGCGCTGGCTCGCCAGCTTGGTCTCGACGAAGACCTGACCGAAACGCTGGCGCTTGCCCACGATCTTGGTCATCCGCCGTTTGGCCACGCTGGCGAGCGGGCACTCGATGCCTGTCTGCAGGCCCACGGCGGCTTTGACCATAACGCGCAAACGCTGCGCGTCCTCACTGCGCTCGAGCACCGCTATCCCGAGTTCGACGGTCTCAATCTGACCTGGGAGTCGCTGGAGGGGATCGTCAAGCACAACGGTCCTCTGACCGAACGCAGCGGCGAGCCGATCGGGCGGTATCGCGACCGAGGAGTTCCCGTCGGCGTTGCCGACTATGTGAGCACCTTTGATCTCGAGCTCTGGAGCTTTGCCTCTCTGGAAGCACAGGTCGCGGCTATTGCCGATGACATCGCCTATGATGCCCACGACATCGACGACGGGCTACGCGCCGGGCTGTTCCGGGTCGACGATCTGAAGGAGATGCCGCTAACGGCGGCAATCATCGTGGAGATCGCCAGGCGCTACCCAGCCCTCGACGACGACCGGCGCGGCGCCGAGTTGGTGCGCGACCTGATCTCCTACCTGATCAGCGCTGTCTTCACGGAGACCCGGAAGAACCTTGAAGCCGCGCAACCGCAATCAGCCCGGGATGTCAGGCACTGCAAGCATGCCCTGGTTGGGTTTCCGCTCTCCGTTGCCGAGGAGGAGGCGGCCATCAAGGCGTTTCTGTATCGGCACATGTACCGTCATCCGCGGGTCATGCGCGTCATGGGCGACGCGGAACAGATTCTGTTCGACCTGTTTGCGCGCTATCAGAAAGAGCCTGGGGATCTGCCGCCCGAGTGGTTGGCAGGCACGGAGCGGGATACGGAGGCGGCGCGCGCACGGCGGATCGGCAATTTCATTGCCGGCATGACCGACCGTTTTGCGATGACCGAACATCAGCGGCTTTTTGACTTGACCCCGGATTTGCGTTAGGCGGCGGCCCATGGCCGAAACATCTTCATCTCTACACCTTTTTGCCGACGTGCTGACGCGCGTGCACGCCGCTTGCCGCGAGCTCTCCATGGAGGCCAACTGGCCCGAGGGCATCGATTTCTCGCGTGTGGTGGTCGAGCCGACGCGTGATCCGAACCATGGCGACATGGCAACCAACGCCGCGATGGTCCTGGCCAAGGAGGCGAAGGCCAAGCCGCGCGATATCGCGGAGCAGATCGCTTCCCGCCTGCGCGCGGACGCATTAGTCGCCAAGGCTGATGTTGCAGGTCCAGGCTTTATCAATCTGACGCTCAAGCCGTCCGTCTGGGCGGAAGCTCTCCGCACGGTGCTGCGCGAGGGGTCGTCTTATGGTCGCGTCGCCAGCAGCTCCAGGTCGAAAGTGAACGTCGAATACGTCTCAGCTAATCCGACCGGACCGATGCATGTCGGTCATTGTCGCGGCGCTGTGTTCGGCGACGCGCTGAGCAGCCTGTTGCAGTTCGCCGGCCACGACGTAACGCGCGAATATTACATCAATGATGCCGGCGCGCAGGTTGACGTGCTGGCACGCTCTGCGTTCCTCAGATATCGCGAGGCGCTGGGCGAAGATATCGGACCGATGCCGGAGGGGTCTTATCCCGGCGATTATCTCAAGCCGGTGGGAGAGGCGCTGGCGAAGGGATGCGGCGACAGGCTGCGCTCGATGCAGGAAGCCGAGTGGCTGCCGATCGTGCGGAACAAGTCGATCGCGATGATGTTGGACGAGATCAAGGATGATCTCGCCGCCCTGAACATCCGGCATGATGTGTTCTTTTCCGAGCGATCGCTGATCGAGAGCAACAACAAGGTTGCCGAGACCATCGATTTCCTGCGCGCCAGGGGCGACATCTACGAAGGTCGGCTGCCGCGGCCGAAGCACGCGCCTGGTGACGATTGGGAGGACCGCGACCAACTGTTGTTCAGGGCTACCGCCTATGGTGATGATGTTGATCGGCCCCTGATCAAGTCAGACGGCTCCTACACTTACTTCGCGTCCGACATCGCCTACCACAAGAGCAAGTTCGATCGCGGCTTTGCCGACATGATCGATGTTTGGGGCGCCGATCACGGCGGCTACATCAAACGCATGCAAGCGGCGGTGAAGGCGGTGACCGGGGCCAAAGCCGCGATCGACGTCAAGGTCATCCAGCTCGTGAGCTTGTTGCGCGACGGAAAGCCGGTGAGGATGGGCAAGCGGGCCGGCAATTTTGTCACCTTGCGCGATGTCGTGGATGAAGTCGGCAGGGATGCCGTGCGCTTCATGATGCTCTACCGCAAGAATGACGCGCCGCTGGATTTCGACCTCGCCAAGGTCATCGAGCAGTCACGCGACAATCCTGTCTTCTACGTTCAGTATGGCCACGCCCGCGGACACTCGGTCTTTCGAAACGCGCGCGAAGGGTACCCGCGCGAAGCATTTTCCGATCTGCCGGACGAGACGGAGGCGAGGGCAGCTTATCTTCTCGATGCCTCGATGGAGCGGCTGTCGGATCCGGCAGAACTAGATCTGTTACGGCGGCTCGCGCTCTATCCGCGGATGCTGGAAGCGGCGGCGGATGCGCATGAGCCCCACCGAATCGCGTTTTACCTGTACGATCTGGCTAGCGAGTTTCACGCGCTTTATACCAAAGGGCAGCATCTGCCCTATTTACGCTTCATTATCAATGATGATGCAATACTTACAAAAGCGCGCTTGGCCATGGTCCAAGGCGTCGTCTCAGTCCTGGCATCGGGCTTAGCCATTCTTGGCGTTCATGCCCCGGATGAGATGCGATAATTAGGGGGGCTGGCCATTTTTGGGGCTGGGAGGGGCGTCCGGCGCTTTAGCTGGCACGTTTGAGAATACTATTTTTTAGCCTTGTGGGTCGAAAGCTGTGTAAGTTACAATGGTTTAGCAGCTTTCCCAAAAGGGGACGCACCAGCACGATGGCCGATCGATATCAGCACAGACCGAGTGACTACGATCACGGTGGCGACCGGCGCAAGCCTGAGAGGGGGGACAACGACCCCTTGTCTGAGCTGGCCAGGTTGATTGGGCAGACCGATCCATTCGGTAACCAGGGGCGGACTGGCGCCAAAGCGCAACCCCGCAACGCCCCACAACCCCGCAACGCCCCACCGCCGTACCAGCCCCCGGAGGAAGTTTATCCGGAGGAAGTTGAAGTTTATGAGGAACCGGCGCCAGCGGCGGCGCCGCCGCCGCCCGTGCCCCCATCTTGGATGCGGCGCGCCAATGTGCAGCCGTCCGTGATGAGCGCGCCGCCGGCTTTTTCAGATCCTCGCGCTGGGTACCCCTCGCATCGTTACGACACACAGGAGCACAGTGCTCCAGAGGAGGATTACCACCAGCAGGATTACCCTCAACAGGTGGCCTATGCGGACTCGGAGGAGCAGCCCGATCCGTCGCGCTATGATGATGCGCTCTACGGCCAGTTCGAAGCTGGCGCGCAGGACTATCGTCAGCGCGAAGCTGTATATCCCGATGATCCCTACGCCTATCAGGGCGATTATGCGGAGGATTTCGAGGAGGAGCCCCCGAAGCGTCGCGGCGGCATGATCACAGTAGTCGCGATTCTCGCGCTCGCCGTGGTGGGGACAGGCTTAGCTTTTACCTATAATTCCTACATACGATCGCTGCGGAGCGGAGAACCGCCGATCATCAAGGCGGACAACTCTCCGACGAAAATCATGCCGGCACCCTCCGACGGAACGTCGAAGCAGCCGGACAGGATGGCCTCGGCCGACGGCACCGAGCAGATCGTGCCGCGCGAGGAGGCTCCGGTCGACGTTGACGCGCGATCCGCCTCGCGAGTGGTATTTCCGCCGCCGAACCAGAGTGCCAACCCGCCAGCCGAGGAACCCGACGACGGCGTGACGCCGAACAGCGAGCCGCGCAAGGTCAAGACCCTCCCTGTGAGGGGCGACCAGACGGACAGCATCGCTCCGACCCCGACCGCGCCAGCGACCGCAAGGTCAGCAGGCACCAAGGCCGGGGCTGCGCCCCGCAATCCGACAGCCCAGGCGAATGCAAGCGCGAATGCGCCGATATCACTGGCGCCGGGCGCGTCGTCGCAAGCTGAGGCCAGTCCGACGCAAGTTGCTCCGGCTGGCGCTGGTGGCTATCTAGTGCAGGTGTCTTCGCAGCGGAACGAGGCAGACGCTCAAGCCTCTTACCGGACCCTCCAGGGCAAGTTCCCGGCGGTTCTGGGCTCGCATCCGCCGGTCATTAAGCGGGCCGACCTCGGAGAGAAGGGTGTGTATTTCCGCGCAATGGTCGGACCGTTCGGCTCCTCGGAAGAGGCCAACCGGGTCTGCAGCAGTCTGAAATCTGCGGGCGGGCAGTGCATCGTCCAAAGGAATTAACGGCCGTTTCCTTGACCACCCGGAGGGGCTGGGGCTAATCGGCCTCAATGAGCACCCGGGCCTTCATCATCGGCGTATCTGGAACGGAGCTGACCGCGGTCGAGCGCGAATTCATTCGTGCGGAGCGGCCGTGGGGCTTCATCTTGTTCAAGCGAAATGTCGAGCACCCAAGCCAAGTCATTTCGCTCGTTAATCAATTGCGCGACGCTGCCAGCCAACCAGAGGCGCCCGTCCTGATTGATCAGGAGGGCGGGCGAGTACAACGGCTTGGCCCGCCGTATTGGCCGCCCTATCCGCCGGGGGCGGTGTTCGGGACGCTCTACGACATGGAGCCGGCGCTGGGGCTGCGAGCGGCCTCGCTGAGTGCGCGCCTGATAGCAGCCGATCTCGCCGATCTCGGCATCACCGTGGATTGCCTGCCGCTGGCCGATGTGCCTGTACCCGGGGCGGATGCCGTAATCGGCAACCGAGCCTATGGAACCGAGCCGGGGAAGGTGGCGACGATCGCGCGAGCGGTCGCGGATGGGCTGGAACAGGGTGGCGTGCTGCCAGTGCTCAAGCACATTCCCGGTCATGGAAGGGCAACCGCCGATACCCATTTCCGCCTGCCGGTGGTCAATACGCCCCGGGTCGAGTTGGAACGAACCGATTTCGCAGCATTTAAGCCTTTGGCGGACCTGCCGATGGCTATGACCGCACATGTTGTGTTTAGCGCCTTTGACCCCGCCCAACCGGCAACGACTTCTGCGACAATGATCGAGCAGGTGATTCGTGGCGTAATCGGGTACCGGGGGTTATTAATGAGCGATGACGTGTCCATGAACGCGTTGGCGGGGACGGTCGCCGAGCGCACCAGGGCCATCGTCGCGGCAGGCTGCGACATGGTTCTGCATTGCAACGGCAATATCGAGGAAATGCGCGAAGTGGCCCGCGAGACGCCTGAATTGGTGGGAAAGGCGCTGGAGCGTGCCCTTAAGTCGCTGGCTTCGCGCAAAACATCGCAGACCTTCGACCGGGTGATGGCCCGGGCCGAACTGGACGCGTTGATCGATCGGGCTAATACGGCGAGCACATGACCGCGGAAATTCTGTCTTTTGAAACCGGGCGGCCGGCGGAGATCGCCGAGGGCGAGCTGGCACTGGTGGTTGATGTCGAGGGCTATGAGGGGCCGCTCGATCTGTTGCTTGCGCTCGCGCGGCAACAAAAGGTCGACCTTGCCAAGATCTCGATCCTGGCGCTTGCGGATCAGTACCTGCAGTTCATCGAGGCGGCGCGGAAAATCCGGCTGGAGCTGGCGGCCGATTACCTCGTGATGGCGGCGTGGCTTGCGTTCCTGAAGTCGCGGCTCCTATTGCCTGAGCCGCCGGCTGCGGAAGGTCCAAGCGCAGAAGAGATGGCAACTGCGCTTGCCAACCGGCTGCGACGGCTGGAGGCTATTCGCGAGGCTGCAAACCGGCTCATGAACAGACCGCAATTGCAGCGTGACATCTTTCCGCGTGGCAATCCGGAGGCCATCGCCGAAATCAAGCACCCGAAATACACGGCGACGCTGTACGATCTGCTCACCGCCTATGCCACCCAGCGCCAGCAGGGCGTGCTGGCGAGCGTGCATCTCGCCAAGCGCACGGTGTGGTCGCTCGCCGAGGCGCGCGCCTCGCTTGAGCGACTTGTCGGTGTGACCGAAGAGTGGAGCTGTCTCGACGAGCAGCTGCTTCGCTATGTCGTTGATCCTACGCAACGGGCGACCGTGTTTGCGTCCAGTTTTGCCGCTGCACTCGAACTCGTGCGCGAAGGCGGAATGGAGCTGAACCAAAAGACGGCATTTGCGCCTCTGTATTTCCGAAAGCGGCCGCCGCAACCGGCGCCCGATGCGCTTCCCGCGTCGGACGCTTCGGTCCAGTAAAGTACGAGAAGGAGAAGCTGCTATGGCAAGCTTGGCGGAAGTTCGCATCGAAGAAGTGGAGCCGGAGCAGGTGGAGAGCGATCGCGAGGTCCGTCCCGAAGAACTGCGGCTCCTCGAAGCGCTGCTGTTCGCCGCGAGCGAGCCGCTGGACACCGCGACCCTCACTAAGCGCCTGCCGGACGGCGTTAATGTCAAAGCCGCCCTGGCGCAGCTGCAGGCGGAATATGCCCCCCGCGGGGTCAATCTGGTGCGTATCGCCAATAAATGGACGTTTCGTACCGCGGGGGATCTCGCCTGGTTGATGACCCGGGAAAGCACGGAGACACGGCGGCTGTCGCGCGCGGCGATCGAAGTACTGGCGATCGTGGCCTACCACCAGCCGGTAACGCGAGCAGAGATCGAGGAAATTCGTGGCGTTGTCACCTCCAAAGGCACGCTCGACGTGTTGCTTGAGACGGGGTGGATCAAGCCACGGGGCCGGCGCAAGACGCCAGGGCGCCCGTTGACCTTCGGAACCACCGAGGCCTTCCTGTCGCAATTCAGCCTGGAAGCGCTGGGCGACCTACCGGGCCTGGAGGAGCTGAAGGGTACAGGGTTGTTGGATTCCCGTCTGCCGACCGGCTTTAGCGTTCCCACCCCCTCTGACGATCCTGCCTTGCGCGAGGACGAGGAACCGCTCGAACCGGGCGATTTGGAACTCACGCTGGCGCCCGCGGTCAAGCCGGAAGCTGACGGTCACGAAGGCTGAACATCTGCGATAATCGGCGGCTCGTCCTGGTTAACGTTTGAGACATTACGCAACGTCGACAGCGAATTGACGCTGCCGGGGTCCTTGTTTTTGACACCCGCCGAGCCTACGTTTTGGCAAGACCAGCCGGATTTCCGGTTATACGCGTTTGGAGGTTTGCAGGATGGGTTCACTTAGCATTTGGCACTGGATCGTGGTGATCGCAGTGGTCCTGCTGCTGTTCGGCCGCGGCAAGATTTCCGATCTGATGGGCGACGTTGCCCAGGGCATCAAGGCCTTCAAGAAGGGCATGCAGGACGACGAGAAGACCGCAGAGAAGCAGGAGCCCGTCAAGTCCATCGATCATAACTCCGCGTCATCCACTGCGGAGCGGTCGGACGTCGGCAGCAAGGCCGTCTGAATCAAAGACCAAGGCGGATGCGGCGTGGCCCCGATCCTGCCGCGTAAGGATTGGGCAGAGTCGCGTTTTGGCGTGAACGGAAGACTTCATGTTTGACATCGGGTGGAGTGAACTGGTCGTCATCGCGGTCGTCGCGCTGATTGCCATCGGCCCGAAGGAGCTTCCGGGCGTGCTCCGTATGGTTGGGCAATGGATGGGCAAGGCACGGAAGATGGCCGCCGAATTCCAGGGCCAGTTCCAGGAGGCCATGCGTGAGGCCGAGATGGCCGATTTGAAGAAAAGCTTCGACGAGATTAGGGAGGCTGCAACAGGTCTAACTGGCGGCAATGTTTTGAGTTCGCTGCAGAAGGACGTCAGCAACGCCCTTCGTATCGACGAAGTCGACAAACCGGCAGAAGCAGCTGCAACGCCAGCGATCGAGCCCCCGGCGACCCCTACGACACCGGAAGCGCCGACGTCTGCGACCTTCGTGGAGGCCGAGGCGCATTCGGCAGTTGGCGAGCCCCTTGCCATCACCCGCGAGGTTGAGCCGGCTCCAGTCGTGCAGGACACTGCGCCAACAGAGGCGGCAGAGGCGCTCAAGGACGCCAAAGCGTCATGACAGACGCTGATATCGAGGCCAGCAAAGCGCCGTTGATGGATCACCTGATCGAGCTCCGGGCGCGCCTGATCAAGGCGCTGCTCGGCTTCGGCGTAGCGTTCATTGTCTGCTTCTTCTTTGCGAAGCAAATCTACAACGTACTGGTGTGGCCCTTTGTGTGGGTGGCCGGACCTGAGAATTCGAAATTCATCTACACAGCGCTGCTGGAGTATTTCATCACGCAGCTCAAGCTCGCGCTGTTCGGGGCCGGTTTCATCTCATTTCCGATCGTCGCGACGCAAATCTACAAATTTGTTGCGCCCGGCCTTTACCGGCATGAGAAGCAGGCTTTCCTTCCGTACCTGATTGCAACTCCGGTCTTCTTCCTGCTCGGCTCGCTGGTTGTCTATTTCGTGGTCCTGCCGATGCTGATCCGCTTTTCGCTGGGCATGCAGCAGATGGGCGGGGCTGAGAGCGCGCAGATCTCGCTGTTACCCAAGGTGGGCGAATACCTGTCGCTGATGATGTCGCTGATTTTTGCCTTCGGCATCGCCTTCCAGCTTCCGGTGATCCTGACGCTGCTGGGTCGGATCGGTATCGTCACGTCACAGATGCTGCGCGAGAAGCGTCGCTATTTCATCGTCATAGCGTTTATCATCGCCGCCATCCTGACGCCGCCGGACGTGCTGAGTCAGGCTTCGCTCGCGATTCCCTTGCTCGCGCTCTATGAGGGGTCGATCATCGCCGTGCGCGTGGTCGAGAAGAAGGCTGCGGCCCAAGCATCTGGCCAGGCGTCCAGCAACGCGACGTCTACCGCCAATCCGGCGGAGTAGGGCTGCGGTCCCGCACTGCAGCCTTTCGATTGATTACGGGCCTCTCTGGAATACTGGATCACCCGCCTTCGCGGGCGCTGACAGCTGTGCTAGTTGGACGCCCTACGCCGCGAACCATCAACATAGACGTTGATGGTTTGCGCAATCCCTGCCCAGGATCGTTACCATGCATGACATCAAATCAATCCGCGACAATCCGCAAGCCTTTGATGCCGCGCTGGGGCGGCGGGGCCTGAAGCCGTTGTCGGCGTCGCTGCTCGCGATCGATGAAAGGCGCCGTGCGGCGATCCTCGTTTCGGAACAGGCGCAGGCGCGCCGCAACGCAGCCTCCAAGGAGATCGGCGAAGCCAAGAAGGCAAAGGACGAGGCGCGGGCCGCCAAACTCATGGCCGAGGTCTCTGAACTCAAGGCCACCATGCCGGAGCTCGAAGCCACCGCCAAAGCCGCTGATGAAGAGCTGACCAAGGAGCTTGCCGCCATTCCAAATCTGCCGCTGGACGAAGTGCCCGACGGTGTCGACGAGCATGGCAACGTGCAGCGCCATGTGTTCAGCAAGAAGCGCAATTACGCTTTTGTGCCGAAGCCGCATGACGATCTCGGCAACGGTCTCGGCTACATGGATTTCGAGAGTGCGGCCAAGCTGTCTGGGGCGCGCTTCGTCGTGCTAAAGAAAGGGCTGGCGCGGCTGGAGCGGGCGATCGGCCAGTTCATGCTCGACCTGCACACGACCGAGCACGGCTACACCGAGATCAACCCGCCGATCCTGGTGCGCAATGACGCGATGTTTGGCACAGGTCAACTGCCGAAATTCGAGGGCGATCAGTTCTGGGCGGTCAGGGGCGAATTGGTGATGTCGCCTGACGAGCGGCTGCGCACGGAGCGCCTTGGCCTCATTCCAACTGCGGAGGTTCCGCTCACCAATCTCGTGCGGGAAACCATCCTTGATGAGAAACAACTGCCGATGCGGCTCACCGCGCTGACGCCGTGCTTCCGCGCCGAGGCCGGCGCCGCCGGCCGTGACACCCGCGGCATGATACGGCAGCATCAGTTTTCGAAGGTCGAATTGGTCTCGATCGCGGCCCCTGAGAACAGCAAGGACGAGTTCGAGCGGATGCTTGCTTGCGCCGAAGAGGTGCTGCGCCGGCTCGACCTGCACTATCGGGTGATGACGCTGTGTGCCGGCGACATGGGCTTCTCGGCGCAGAAGACCTGCGACATTGAGGTTTGGATGCCCGGACAGGGCGTGGGCGGTGCTTTCCGCGAAATCTCGAGCTGCTCGGTCTGCGGTGATTTCCAGGCACGGCGCATGGATGCGCGCTATCGCGCTGGCGACGGCAAGCCGCGCTTCGTCCATACGCTGAACGGCTCCGGAACCGCGGTGGGGCGCGCGCTGATAGCGGTCGTGGAGACCTATCAGCAGGAAAACGGGTCGATCGCCGTGCCCGAGGTGCTTCAGCCTTATATGGGCGGGCTGAAGGTAATCGCGCGTGATTAATTCGGGAGGGCGATTTGCGTGATCGGCAATAGCCGGCTAATTATGAGACTGCCTGCGAGCAATGGATCAATTTGAAGAAAAGGCCCGCGACGCGCATGCGAATTCTCTGCACCAATGACGATGGCGTTCATGCGCGCGGCCTGAAGGTCGTAGAAGAGATCGCGCGTGACTTGTCGGACGATGTCTGGGTGGTAGCACCCGAGCTCGACCAGTCCGGCGTTTCGCATTCGCTCTCGTTGAACGATCCGTTGCGGCTGCGTGAAGTGGGCCCGCAGCACTTTGCTGTGCGCGGGACGCCGACAGACTGCGTCATCATGGGAGCGCGGCATATTCTCGGGGCGAAGTTGCCCGAGCTCGTGCTGTCCGGCGTGAACAAGGGGCGCAACGTTGCCGAGGACGTGGTCTATTCAGGCACTATTGCCGGTGCACTGGAGGGCACCATTCTGGGCTTGCCGTCCTTTGCGCTCTCGCAGGAGTTCACTCTGGAAACGCGCGACCGGCCGCCGTGGGATACGGCCCTGAAATTCGGGCCAGCGATCATTCGCAAGGTGATCGCCGCGGGCGTGCCTAGAAACACTGTTATCAACGTTAACTTCCCGGCCTGCACACCCGAGCAGGTCGCCGGCATCCGCGTGACGACGCAGGGCAAACGAAATCTTGGTTTTCTCAGGGTCGACGAACGCCGTGACGGTCGCGGCAATCCTTATTTCTGGATCGGCTTCGAGCGCAGCGCCATGTTGGAAGCGCCAGCCGAAGGCACGGATCTCGCCGCGCTTGCCGCGCGCTATATCTCTGTAACGCCGCTTCGCCTCAATCACACCGACGAGGTGTTCTCGCAGACGCTGCTCGAGTTGCTGAAGTAAGCCTAGCTGCTGCCGCGGAGTGCTGCGTCGATCGTCTTGCTGAGTGTTTCCAGCTGAAACGGCTTTTGCATCGCTGGTCGATCCCGATATTCCTCGGGCAGGCCCGAGGAGCCATAACCGGTGGCGAAAATAAAGGGTCTGCCTTTCGCCTCAATCAGGTCCGCGACCGGCGAAATCACCTTGCCGTTGACGTTGACGTCGAGGATCGCGATGTCGAAGTCGGTGGATTGAGCAAGTCGAATCGCCTCGTCGATGTCGCCGGCCTCTGCTGCAACTCGATAGCCGAGTTCCTCCAGCATGTCCGCAACCATCATTCTTATCATCACCTCGTCTTCGACGAGGAACACCGCACCGCCTGGCGGTCGTGTCGCAGTCATAAACCCGTCCTTGCCCGTCCCGTTAAAGGGACGCAGATTAAGTTACGTGATGCAACGCCTGCTTCATTTCCGGTCAGTGACATAAGAGCAAATTTATGACCAGCCGCGTCAACTCCAAGCTATCATATCAGTTGCGGAGCCGGAACTGAGATTCGTCGCACCATAGGCCGGTCCCGCCGCGGCGTTCGCGGGAAAGTCGCAATGGTGTAGAAAGCGTATCAGGCATGGCTTCAAATCTGAATCCGCCAGAGAAGATGATGTTTCAGCTTACGCTGAGACGCCGCGGCATCAGCGACCAGGCGGTGCTTCGCGCCATGGAGCAGGTGCCTCGTGAATTGTTCGTCGAAGCCGCCGATCGGGAGGATGCCTACCGCGACAGCGCGCTGGCCATTTCCTGCGGCCAGACCATCAGCCAGCCCTTCGTCGTCGCCTACATGACCGAGCAGCTGCAATTGCAGAAGCAGCATCGCGTGCTCGAGATTGGCACAGGCTCCGGTTATCAGGCAGCCGTGCTGTCGCGCCTTGCGGGGCAGGTCTTGACCGTCGAGCGCTACCGCCAACTGGCCGATGCGGCGCGTGCCCGGCTTGAGAAATTAGACTGCCACAACGTTGAGGTGATGCTCGGCGATGGGCTGAACCTTCCCGCTAATATCTGTCCGTTCGACCGCATTATTGTCACCGCCGCCCTGGAGGTGATCCCGGAAAACCTGATTGAGCGGCTGGATGTCGGCGGTGTCCTGATCGCGCCGGTCGGGCCGCATCAGGGGGTCCAGACGTTGGTTCGCCTGAAGCGGACCGAGACGGGAGTTGAGCGCAGGGAACTCGTGGACGTGCGCTTTGTGCCGGCCCTGCCGGGCGTTGCGCGGGAGCTGTAGCCACGGATTGGCTGGGCCAACACCCTAATTCCTAGGGTTAAGCGGTTATTTACTCGGCGCGTGTTTACTCAAAACGTCAGTTTTGTTGGGTACGAGTGAGTAACCATGTCTGGTATTGCCGAGTTGCTTTACTCGCGCCGTGTACCGAAGGCCGCGGCGCTGGCGTTCATCTCGTTCAGTTTTGCGGGCTGCAGCGCCGACATGTCGACACGGTTTTCGGAAAACCCTTTCTACAGCTCCAATACCTCCCGGCGCGAGGCAACCGCCTCGGTTCCTTCGCCTCGGGTCGAGCGACGCGAGTTGCCGCAATACTCCCGCCCGCAGCCATCCGCGCTGCCGCCGGTGGTTTCGGCGCCGCAGTCGTATCCAGTCTCCCAGGGCGTTTCCGGCGGTGGGCGAGGGCTTTCCTCTTATGCTCCGCCGGCCCAGCCGCAGCTGGAAAGCACAAGCGCCGTGCCGCAGCGTTCGGTCGCGGCTCGTCCAGTCGGGCAGGGCGGCACCACCATCATTGTCGGCACCAGCGATACACTCGATGCGCTGGCGCGCCGTTACCACGTCACCCCAGAAGCCATCCTGGCGGCTAATGGCTACAAGGGGCCGCGGACGCTGTCGCCCGGCCAACAGTTGATCATTCCGCGTCCGACCGCGGTCGCAGCGGCGGCGCCGGCAGCGCCTGTCGCGGCGGTCGCCAAACCGGTCGTGGCCGCGAGCTCGAACTACCACTTCGTCAATCGCGGCGACACGCTGATGGGTATAGCGCGGCAGAATCACATTTCAGTAGGCGAATTGGCAAAGGCCAACCATCTCGATGCCTCAGCCAAGCTCAAGCCCGGCGACAAGCTGATCGTTCCCGGCGTCAAGGCGGCAGCGGCAACTCCGGTTGCGCCCGTAGCAGCGCCGGTCGCGCAGCCCGCGGCTGTCGCAACGCCGCCCCTGACAAGGGTCGCGGCGGCCGCTCCGCAGCATAGCGCACGGCTCGTGCAACCTTCGGCCGATATCGAGGATAAGCCGACGGAATCGCCAGCAAAGGCGAGCGAAGCGACTGGTGCGTTGCCGACCTTCCGTTGGCCGGCGCGCGGCAAGGTTGTCGCGGGCTACGGCGCCAAGACGAACGGAAAGTCCAATGATGGTATCAATCTGGCGGTGCCGGAGGGGACTCCGATCAAGGCGGCTGAGGATGGCGTGGTCGCCTATTCCGGCAATGAATTGAAAGGTTATGGCAATCTGATCCTGGTTCGGCATTCCAACGGCTATGTCACCGCATATGCCCATGCGAGTGAGCTGTTGGTGAAGCGCGGCGACACGATCAAGCGCGGCCAAGTGATTGCCAAATCGGGTCAGTCGGGCGAAGTGGCGTCGCCGCAGCTTCACTTCGAGATCCGCAAAGGATCTTCGCCGGTTGACCCGCTTCAATTCCTGAACGGCGCGTAAGCCAACCACGGGAGCCGCCGCGCGGCGGCTCCGCAATTTCTGGACGCTACTGCCCAAGCCTGGCCGGCTATTTCCCGGTGAGCCTCACACCAAGGCGGCCAGCCAGTTCCTGCGTGAACTGCCAGGCGACACGACCAGAGCGCGAACCACGGGTGGTCGACCATTCCAGGGCCTCCCGTTCGAGCTCTTCATCGTCGATCTCGATGCCAAAATGACTGCAATAGCCGCGCACCATGGCGAGGTATTCATCCTGGCTGCAGCGGTGGAAGCCGAGCCACAATCCGAAGCGATCCGATAGCGAGACCTTCTCTTCGACCGCTTCGCCCGGATTGATCGCGGTGGAACGCTCGTTCTCGATCATATCTCGCGCCAACAGATGGCGGCGGTTGGATGTGGCGTACAGAATCACGTTCTCGGGTCGGCCTTCGATGCCGCCTTCCAACACAGCCTTGAGCGACTTGTAGGACGCATCGTTGCCGTCGAATGACAGGTCGTCGCAGAAGACGATGAAGCGAAACTGCGAGCTGCGCAGAAGCTCCATCAGCGAGGGCAGGCTCTCGATATCTTCGCGATGGATCTCGATCAGCTTGAGGCGATCGTCGGCTTCACGGTTGAGATTGATGGTGGCATGCGTCGCCTTCACCAGCGACGATTTGCCCATGCCGCGCGCGCCCCACAACAACGCATTGTTGGCGGGAAAGCCGTTGGCAAGACGTTCGGTATTGTCGATCAGGATGTCCCGCATCCGGTCGATGCCCTTGAGCAGGAACAGCTCGACACGGCTGACACGCGGTACCGCTGCGAGGCGGCCATCCGGATGCCACACGAACGCATCGGCGCTTTCAAACGACTGGGAGGCCGTGCGACCGGGCGCTTGCGCTGAGAGGTGCGATGCGATCGCTTCCAGCGCGATGGCGATCCGCGCCTGCGAGCCGTCTTCCAGGAGGGGCGTGGGGCGTTTTGACGCGACACGGGCAGCGGGCTTCTTGGCAACGGTCTTGGCAGGTGCTTTGGAAAGGGTCTTGGCGGGACTTTTGGGCGTGGTTTTGCTTGGTTTTTTGGGCATGTCCGAACTTCCTGAAGATGCAGCCTTATCGGGCCTTTTTGCCCACCGCAAGGTGGCCAGATTGCAGGCTTCCCAATGTTGCAATTGGGGCCGCTGCCGCTAATTCTCTCTGTTTGTTTTTCGCAACCTCCAGATCTGACAGGTCTAGTCGATGTCGTATTTCAGCCGTTGGAAGGCGCTCTGGATCGTGCCGGTCGCCGGATTCGTGGGCCTGACGTTCCTCTGGGCTGGATTCGTGGGCCTGACATTCTTCTGGGCGCCCAGCTTTGAGCGACAGGGCGGGTCCTATCTGTTACTGGAAGTCGACGCCAACTACGTCAAGAAACAGAAGCTCGACCAAATCCGCGACGATACACGGCGCGAGCTACGCGAAGCCAGGATCGGCTACAATGGTTTGTCGACCAAAGGCGATGCGGTTGAGGTTCGGGTCAAGGATACGGACCTTGCAACCGCGCTCAGCAAGCTGCGCGAGTTGCCTGTGGGGCTGGACTCCAATGGCCAGCGTAGCCTGGAAGTTGCCGACGTCGGGGGAGGCCTGATCCAGCTGAGCGTGCCAGAGGCCGCCATCGCCGAGCAACTTTCCCAGATGACTGAGCAATCAATTCAGATCGTCGAGAGGCGTATCCAAGATTTCGGCACAGCCAAACCGATCGTCCAGCGCTGGGGGGCCGACCGCATCCTGGTGCAGGTGCCCGGCCTGCAGGACCCGACCCGTCTGCATAGATTGCTCGGCAGTGACGGGAAGATGGAATTCCGGATGGTTGACACCTCCGTTTCACCGGAGCAGGCGGAGGAGGATAGCTTGCCGCCGGATTCCGAGCTTCTGACGGGGGCGTGGCCTCAGAACGTCCCCTATGTGGTCAAGAAGCGGGTATTGGTCTCGGGCAGTGATCTTATTGATGCTCAGGTGGGGATCGACCAGCGCACCAACGAGCCAGTCATCAATTTTAGATTCAATTCACCAGGCGCGCACAAGTTCGCACAGGCCACAGCAGAGAATGTCGGACTGCGTTTTGCGATCGTTCTGGACGGCTTCGTGATCTCAGCCCCGCGTATCAATGAGCCGATCACTGGTGGTCGGGGCCAGATCTCCGGCAGTTTTACAGCGGAATCAGCGAACGACCTCGTAATCCTGTTGCGTGCAGGCGCGCTGCCCGCCCCACTTACGGTCGTGGAAGAGCGCACGGTTGGCCCAGGCCTCGGTCGAATCTTGACCGAGGGCGATCGAATCCGAGCGACAGGCCACGCCGATCCGACAGTGAGCGAGCGGGCTCCTTGACAGGGGGCCTTGGAAAAGGTCTCGGCGAGGTCCAAGAGAACGCATTGCCGTTGGGGCCGCTTCTTGGCGGCGATTTGGGACGTGGTTTTCGGGAGTGACTGACGTTCCGGACGATGTGGCCCCAATTTGGCCTTTTAGCTCGCCGCAAGGTGGCTTGGCAGCGTTGCAATTGGGGCCGCTGCCGTTATATTCCGCGCGAATTCGATCGAACCGGTCGCCGAAGGCGGCGCCACCGGCCCTTTTTCGTTCACGAGGATTGCCCAAATGCTGATTACCCCTGCGTTTGCCCAGGCCGCAGCGGCCGGTGGCGATACCAACAGCATGTTGATGTCGCTTTTGCCGTTCGCGCTGATCTTCGTGATCATGTACTTCCTGATTCTGCGGCCGCAGCAAAAGAAGGTGCGAGACCATGCCGATCTCGTGAAAAACATCCGCCGGGGCGATACGGTGGTGACCTCGGGCGGGCTCGTCGGCAAGGTTACCAAGGTCGTCGACGACGACCAGATCGAGTTCGAGATTTCCGATGGCGTGCGGGTGCGGCAGATGCGGCAGATGATTTCCGGCGTGCGCGCCAAGGGCGAGCCTGCGAAGGACGAGACCTCGGCGAGCTGATGTCGCGTATTTCCCTGATCTGACAGGTCCAGTCGATGTTGTATTTCACCCGTTGGAAGGCGCTGGGGATTGTGCTCACGGCGCTGATCGTGTGCCTGTTCGCGGTCCCGAACTTCTTCTCGGAAGCGAGGGTCAAGACTTGGCCGGCCTGGGCGCAGCGGCGCATCGTGCTCGGCCTCGACCTGCAGGGCGGTTCCTACCTGCTGCTTCAGGCCGATTCCAACTACATCAAGAAGCAGAAGCTCGACCAAGTCCGCGACGATGCACGGCGCGTGCTGCGCGAAGCCAGGATCGGCTACACCGGTTTGGCGACCAAAGGTGATGCGGTTGAGGTTCGGGTCAAGGATACGGACGTTGCAAACGCGCTCAGCAAGCTGCGCGAGTTGTCGCAGCCGATCGGCGGTCTCATGGGGTCCGGCCAGCGTGACCTCGAAGTATCCGACGCCGGCGGTGGACTGATCCGCTTTAGCATACCGGAGGCCGCGATGTTGGATCGCGTGCGCAGGACCGTCGAACAGTCTATTCAGATTGTTGAGAAACGCGTCAATGAACTCGGTACGGTCGAGCCGATCATCCAGCGCCAGGGTTCCGATCGGATCCTGGTGCAGGTGCCGGGCCTGCAGGACCCGACCCGGCTGAAGGAATTGCTCGGCAAGACCGCGCAGATGAACTTCCGGATGGTCGATACTTCGGTGTCGCCGGATCAGGCGCAGCAGGGCAGGTTGCCACCTGATTCCGAATTGCTGTGGAGCCAAAGCACGCCGAAGGTCCCCTACGTCGTCAAGAAGCAGGTGCTGGTCGCCGGTGGTGACCTTACCGACGCCCAACCGGGTTTCGATCAGCGCACCTCCGAGCCGGTTGTCAACTTCAGATTCAATTCATCGGGTGCGGGCAAGTTCGCACGGGCGACCACCGAAAATGTTGGCCTGCCCTTTGCGATCGTGCTCGACAATGAGGTGATCTCCGCGCCAGTCATCCGCGAGCCCATCACTGGTGGCCAGGGGCAGATCTCCGGCCACTTTACGGTGGAATCCGCGAACGATCTCGCGATCCTGCTGCGTGCCGGCGCGCTGCCCGCCCCGCTCACGGTCGTGGAGGAACGGACTGTCGGTCCGGGTCTCGGTCAGGATGCGATCGAGAGGGGTGAACTTGCCGCCTATGTTGGTGCGATCCTCGTGGTCGTGTTCATGCTCTTGACCTACCGGCTGTTCGGCCTGTTCGCCAACATCGCGGTGGCGATCAACGTCGCAATGATCTTTGGTCTGTTGTCATTGCTCAATGCGACCTTGACGCTGCCGGGCATCGCCGGCATCGTGCTCACGGTTGGTATCGCCGTCGATTCCAACGTGCTGATTTATGAGCGCATCCGCGAGGAATTGCGCGGCGGTCGCAACGCAATCTCGGCGATCGATGCCGGGTTCAAGCGCGCGCTGTCGACAATTCTCGACTCCAACATCACCACCTTCATAGCCGCTGCCGTGCTATTCTTGATCGGCACCGGACCCGTGAAGGGTTTTGCCGTGACGCTCGGCCTCGGCATCATCACCACGGTGTTCACTGCCTTCACGCTGACCCGGCTGATCGTGGCCGGGTGGGTGCGATGGAAGCGGCCGCAGAAGACTGTGCCGGTCTAGGAGCCTGATCGTGACTCACTACGTTCTCATCGGGCTTGGCATTCTTATTGCTGTTCTTGCCGTGGTCAGCGTGCTCGACCTGCTGCCGTCGCTGCGCATTGTCCCTGACGACACGCATTTCGATTTCACGCGTTTCCGCCGCATCAGTTTTCCGATTTCGGCAGTGTTGTCGATCTGTGCGATCACGCTGTTCTTCACCCACGGTCTGAATTTCGGCATCGATTTCAAGGGCGGCATACTCCTGGAGGTGCAGGCGAAATCCGGCACCGCCGACGTTGCGGCGATGCGCACAACGCTTGACGGTCTGCATCTGGGCGAGGTGCAGTTGCAGCAGTTTGGCGACGAGGCCCACGTTCTGATCCGGGTTGCGCAGCAACCGGGAGGCGATGCTGCGCAGCAGGAGGCACTGAAAAAGGTTGAAGGTGCGCTAGGAGATTCCGTCGAAATTCAAAAAAGAGATGTGGTAGGACCGCGCGTTTCTGGCGAACTCCTGGGCTGGGGCATGATCGGCCTGATGTTCGCGATCGCCGCAATCCTGGTCTATCTCTGGTTCCGTTTCGAGTGGCAATTCGCACTCGGCGCCATGATAGCCAACGTGCACGATATCGTGCTCACGATCGGCTTCATGTCGATCAGCCAGGTCGACTTTGACCTCACCAGTATCGCGGCGCTTTTGACCATTCTTGGCTACTCGCTCAACGATACAGTCGTCATCTATGACCGCATCCGCGAAATGCTGAGGCGGTACAAGAAAATGCCGATGCCGCAGCTTCTCAACGAGTCCATCAACTCAACACTGTCGCGCTCGATCATCACCCATATTACGGTGACACTGGCGCTAATTGCGTTGCGTGTGTTCGGACCTCAAGCCATTCACAGCTTCACGGATGTCATGATATTCGGCGTGGTGCTGGTCGGTACCTACACTTCGATCTTTATTGCGGCGCCGATCCTGATCTATCTCGGCGTCGGCGAGCATCGCGCCGATGCTGAGGAAGCGGCGCCTAAGAAGTAGCGCAGCGAGCGTTTGGCCAACACGTTTGCTTAGGTAGGAGACGACGGACAAAACTGAATCTGTTCTTGCGAATTTGTCTCATAGAGGCGGGGAGCATCCTTCACCTCTCCCATAGGGAGAGGTCGGCGCGTAGCGCCGGGTGAGGGGAGCGCTTGATCGAGGGACCTCAACCCCTCACCCGATTTGCCCTGGACGGCGCTGCGCATCGTCAGGGCAAATCGACCTCTCCTACGGGAGAGGTGAAGCATCATCGTCGCCTGGGCAGTTACAAGATCGTAGCAGTTGTTTGTCGAAGTCTCCTCAGGGCAGGGAGCCGGTTTCGGACAGTCTCATGTCCAGCAACATTAACGCTCCGCATTTCCCGAGGTCGGCGCCGATTGACGCCTATGGTAAGGGCGGCTTCGCCTTTGCGGGCATGTCGCACCGCGGCTCGCTGTTATGTCTTCCCGATGCGATCTGGGCGTGGGATGTTACGAACCCGGAACAGATTGATCGATATTCGCTTGAGCGGGTGTTCGCCGCGGCGAACGGCATCGACACGCTGCTGGTCGGCACAGGCACCGAGGTGTGGCTGCCGCCGCAGGAACTTCGCCAGGCGTTCCGGACCGTACGCATCGTCCTGGACACCATGCAGACGGGGCCGGCGGTACGCACCTACAACATCATGATCGGCGAGCGGCGACGTGTCGCGGCCGCCTTGATCGCGGTGCCATGAGCGCATCCGAGACGTCTGGCGATTCCGCCGCCTTTTGCGCCGATCTCGTCCGCAGCCATGATTTCGGACGCTACGCCTCCACACTGTTCGTTCCGGCCGCTGAACGCCGCGCGCTGCTCGCCCTGTTCGCCTTCAATGTCGAGATCTTTCGCGTGCGCGATCAGGTGACGCAGCCCATGCCGGGTGAGATCCGCTTTCAGTGGTGGACCGACGCGCTGGCTGGGCACGGACATGGCGGCGTCGAGGGCAATCCCGTAGCGGCGGAACTGTTGAGCGCGATCCGGAATTTCCGCCTACCGGCGGTGCCGCTGGCGCGCCTGATCGAGGAGCATCAATTCGATCTCTACAACGATCCGATGCCAACCATGGCCGCGTTGGAAAGTTACGTCACTGGTACGTACTCAGCGTTGTTTACGCTCGCCGCCCAAATCGCCGCGCCGCCATCCGAGGCCATCGACCATCTCGCACGCCACGCAGGGCTTGCGCAGGGACTGGTCCAGGTGATCGCAAATCTGCCACACGATGCCTCGCGCCGACAACTCTTCGTGCCCCAGCAGTTGCTGGAGCGTCATGGGACTGGCATGGAACAGGTGTTTGCTGGAAAGCAGACGCCGACGCTGCGGGCAGTGCTCACTGAGTTGATCGGCGAGGCACAACTGCATCTTGCGACGGCGTTTTCGCTGTTGAGTGACGTGCCCGCCGAGGTCAGGCCAATCTTTTTGCCGCTGGCGCTGGTCGGCCGCGATCTGGCGCAGCTGTCGCGCGCCGATACCGATCCGTTCGTGCCGCAGTCGATGTCGCGGCTGCGCACTTTATGGACACTTTGGCGCGCGTCGCGGTCGAAAGAATTTGTCCGGTAGCTCAAGTTCCCTACAAACTCCTCTTGGGTTATCGCCGGGCGCAGTCAAATGCTCTATGCTGTCCCATGACCAACGGCCTCGAAAACGCATCTGCTGCAGTCGATCTGACCGGTTTTCCGGTTGGGCTGTCCGATCTCCACGCCGCAGCCAACGCTGTCCGTGGTGCGATCGCAGAGACGCCATGTAGCTACAGCCGAACGCTGAGCGAGATTTGCGGCTGCGACATCTGGCTCAAGTTCGAGAACCTGCAGTTTACGTCCTCGTTCAAGGAACGGGGTGCGCTTAACCGTCTGATTGCGCTGCCAGCGGAAGAACGAAAGCGCGGCGTCATTGCGATGTCGGCCGGAAACCACGCGCAGGGAGTGGCCTACCACGCTAACCGTCTCGGCATTCACGCAACCATCGTCATGCCCATTGGCACGCCGATGGTGAAGATCGAGAATACCAAGCGCCATGGCGCCGAGGTGATTGTAGCGGGTGCTACGCTGGAGGAGGCGGCCGCTTTCGCGCAGGCCCACGGCGGGGCCCGCGGAATGATCTTCGTTCATCCTTATGATGACCCGCTCGTCATTGCGGGGCAGGGCACCGTTGCGCTTGAAATGCTCGAAGCTGTGCCACAGCTCGACACGCTGGTCGTTCCGATCGGTGGTGGTGGGTTGATCGGCGGCATGGCCATTGCGGCGAAGTCTGTGAATCCGTCGATGCTTGTCATCGGTGTGGAGGCCCAGCTTTATCCGTCGATGTACAACGCGATTCACGGGACAACTTTGCCAATGCGCGGCGACACGCTGGCCGAGGGCATTGCCGTGAAGATACCGGGGAAGATCACCACTGGGATGGTCCGTCGCCTGGTTTCTGACATCGCGCTGGTGACGGAGGCCGAGCTCGAACGCGCGGTTGCGACCTTTATTTCGATCGAGAAGACTGTCGTGGAAGGTGCAGGCGCTGCGGGCCTTGCGGCAATCATGTCCGACCTGCCACGCTTTGCCGGTCGGAAGGTCGGCTTGGTCCTGAGTGGTGGAAATATTGACACGCGACTGATCGCATCGGTGCTGACACGGGAGCTCGCGCGCGAAGGGCGGCTGACCCAGCTCTCCCTCGACATTCCAGACCGGCCCGGCCAATTGGCCGCGGTAGCGGCGCTGTTGGCTGAAGCCAGCGCCAACATCATCGAGGTTTCACACCAGCGAACATTTTCTGATCTGCCAGCCAAGGCGACGCTGCTTCAACTCGTCATCGAAACACGCGACAGCGCGCATCTCGACGAGGTCATGGCAAAGCTTGGAGCGTCAGGATTTAGTGCGCGTTGTACGTGAGGCCATTTGACCGGAATGCTGCTGAAGGGGCAGGGTACGGCGCGGCCTCCAGACCGGCAAGAATGTAACGGTGAAGGCCTTGAACGTGCAACTTGAAACGATGGACTACAGATCAGCCACGGCCTGGCGCGCTGGACGCGCCACGTGATTTGCTGTTTGAGGTCTTAAACGTGAACGTTTGAGTTGACGCTAGCCCCGGTTACAAGAAATACAGGGGTTAATGTATATTGTACTTATCCGGTGCCGATGCACGAAAGACCCTTCATCTGTACAGTGCCACGGCGATCTACCGGAATACGCACGCCGTATGAAAACGAGGTCTCTCCTTTGGGTATGATATGCTGAAATTCAAGATCGCAATTCCATCCGGCACCCTTGGCGGCCTGGCATGAGAAACGAACCTGATTGTCTCCAGCCTCTTCCATGTTTGAGATCAACTCAGCCAAATAACGGCCGAGGGTGTAATTTTTCTCTTTCACGTGCGCAAATGAGCTTTTGCAGTCGTGCATTTTGTCGATCGGCATGGCGGCATGGCGAAAGAGTTGTTCCAGAATTGAGTCTGCTGTTGGTGCAACAGAGTCTGCACGGGAGAGGCGTGGAGAACCAACAATCAACATGGCGAGAATGAAAGAGAGACACAGACGATTCATACCAAGTCCCTTAAATAGGAAAGCGGCCATAGGCCTTCTGTATTGCTTTGTAATGAGTAATCATGTGCGCTTCAAATTGAGGCATCGTTTGCTTCATCACCTGTTTCCCTAAATCATTTGAGTAGTGATAGATGAAACCGTTTATGAATATTCCGACGTGCTTATTTCCGACGTTGGGATAAATCTTTCTCACGAAATCGATCGGCTCATTCTTCATAGTGACAAAGATCAGGCAAGTGTTCAAAGCAGGTGGTCGTTTGTCCCACATTCCGACTTCAGGACATTTCGGAAAAAGCTCTTGGACTCGAATATTTGCGGCTGGGCTTCCATGGTCGCCACCTTCTATTTGGCAAGTCCTGTCAAAACTTAATCCAAGCACATGGCAAACAAAATGTGCGCAGTGATTGGCGTTCTGTTTGGTGTAGTTCTGGCAGATTTGCGTTATGTTCTTGCCGACATAGCTTGCAACATAACTTTCAAGATCTAGTACCGCCACGGACAACTCCCCTGGATGAATGCACAAATCGCTGCCATTTACATGGTCTAGTGGCGGCTCGCCGAGGCCACGCCCACTAAATACACGCAAATCAGCGGGGCGGCATGTTGGCGTGATTTGGGGCGGGGTTATGGCAGCACCACAAAGGAAGTTACAGGCTCGCGCGTGCGCGTTTGAGACAAGCAACCAAACACGCGAACTTTCTACGGCGCGGCAAGTGATGCGGCTAAAGTCGAATAACTTCAATCCAACTTGGCTTCGAAGTTGAACCTGTCGCGCAGATTCTTGCGCTGCTCCAGAATGTCCTTCAGGAATGCGCGATCCTGGTTGCTCGTCATCATCGGCTCGATCAAATCGAGCTGATTCATTGCGACCAGTTGCAGGATTTCGGTCCTCGGCTTGCCGCTCGCGTCCCTTGGCAGCGCATGCACGACCTGAATATGCTCAGGCGGCTTTGGCCCCTTCGCCGCAGCCAGTTCATTGCGCAATTGGTTCTCGAGCGCGACCTGGTCGGCCTCGACAAAGGCATAGAGCCCGACGCCCGACCGGCGATCGGCGAAGGCGACGATGGCGACGTCGCGAACAGCCGGATTTTTTCGGACTAGATCCGCCAGGACGGGCGCATCGTTGACAAGTCTGCGGCCGCCGCCTTCACGGTCGGTGAAATTGAAGATGCCGCGCGTGATGAAACGGTAGACCTTCTTGCCTGTCGCGAGCCAAAGACTCGCGGCGAACGACTTGCGCGCAAGAAGCTTGCGCTCCTTCGGCGTCAGGGCCTCCGGTGCGTAGGAACGCTTGTGCTTCAGGAGGTGGCGAAGGTCTTCATAGGCGGCGACACGGTACAACCAGTTGCGCCGCTTGAAGCATGCGGCGAGCTGGAAGTCGGTGAGATAGGCGCGCCCATCGCGGCCGACGAGCCAGTTCTGCTCTTTGGCAAGGTCGTTGTGGCAGATGCCGGCCCGGCGCAGCCTGCGCAGTACCCGCTTCGCCGAACGGAAATAGGCGACATTGCCGTACGGCTTGGCCAGATGTAGCGCGACGCCATCGACGAAGCCGCGCACCAGTGCCTTGCGTCCCGACCACAGCAGTTCCGGACCAACGTTCAGGCCTTTGGCCAGCCTCAGGGCATGTCGTTCACGTCCAAACAGATGCCTTGCGAGCGCGAACGACCACCACGGCACTTGATCAAGCCGGCGTAGCACCGCGTCGACCTCGCCACTCTCAGCGCGGAAGCGGCCGCGCTCTACAGTTGAGAAAACGTCGCGTTTGAGCAGCACGCCGTCGGTCCATTGCGCCGAAAGCACGGCGGCGTCTTCTTTGGGAAGGCTCATGAAACGCTCACGCTGCCGCTGCGGTATGCAAGTTGTCGGTGATCCAGCGGTCAAGATCAGCCAGGGCCCGGGTGCAGATCGCCTGCCTCTTCGCCACCGTCCTTTCGTTGCCGCGCAGGCGCGTGCCGTCTGGCTTCTTCGTTGGAGCGTTGGCGAGCGGCGGAAACAGCCCGAAATTGATGTTCATCGGTTGGAAGGAGCGCGTGCCCGGTTCGATGGTCTCGATATGGCCGCCCGTAATATGCCCAAGCAATGAGCCAAGAGCACTAGTTGCGGGCGGCAAAGCGAGCTTCTTCCCATGCGCCTCGGCGGCGGCATAGAGGCCGGCAATCAGGCCGATGCTGGCCGATTCGACATAACCCTCGCACCCCGTCATCTGGCCGGCAAAGCGCAGCCGCGGTTGGGCGCGCAGCCGCAACTGGCTGTCGAGGAGCCTCGGCGAATTCAAGAAGGTGTTGCGATGCAGTCCGCCGAGCCGGGCGAACTCGGCTTTCTCAAGCCCTGGGATCGTACGGAATATGCGCTGCTGCTCGCCATACTTCAGCTTGGTCTGGAAGCCGACGATGTTGTAGAGCGTGCCAAGCTTGTTGTCCTGGCGCAGTTGCACGATGGCATAGGGCTTTGTTGCCGGATCGCGCGGATTGGTGAGCCCGACTGGCTTCATCGGGCCATGGCGCAAAGTCTCAAGGCCGCGTGCGGCCATCACCTCGATCGGCAGGCAGCCGTCGAAATAGGGGGTGTTGGCCTCCCACTCCTTGAACTCGGTCTTCTCGCCGGCCATCAGCGCAGCGACAAAGACGTCGTACTGCTCCTTCGTCATCGGGCAATTGATGTAGTCGGCGCCGGTGCCGCCGGGACCGACCTTGTCATAGCGCGACTGGAACCAGGCTACCGACATGTCGATGCTGTCCCGGTGCACAATCGGTGCGATTGCGTCGAAGAAGGCCAGCGCATTCTCGTCCGTCAGTTCGCGGATGGCGTCAGCCAGTGGCGCCGAGGTGAGGGGGCCCGTCGCGACGATCACGCTCGGCCAATCCACGGGCGGGAGGCCCGCTATCTCGCCGCGGCAAATCTCGATCAGGGGGTGCTCGTCCAGTGTCTTGGTCACAAAGGCAGAGAAGCCGTCACGATCGACTGCAAGGGCACCGCCCGCGGGCACTTGGTTACCGTCCGCCGCCCGCATGATCAGTGAGTCGAGTCTGCGCATTTCGGCATGCAGCAGCCCCACCGCGTTGTTGGCGGCATCGTCGGAACGGAAGGAATTGGAGCAGACGAGTTCAGCGAGCCCATCGGTGCGGTGCGCCTCCGTCATCCGTTGCGGGCGCATCTCGTGGAGAATCACGGCGACGCCCGCCTTGGCGACTTGCCAAGCAGCCTCGGAGCCGGCGAGGCCCGCGCCAATGATATGTACCGCCTCTCTGGAAGAACCTGTCATGGGCGCGACAGGTAGCGCTTTTCCGAGCGAAGTGGAATCGCCGAGATGATCTGGGCGAGTAGGAACCGGCGTTTCATCGGTTTCGCTAGGCATCGTACGTGGATCTTGCCGATTGAGGCCCAGATACGACAACGCCCGCTCGGGGCGGGCGCTAATCCGTAAGTCGAGACTGCCAGCTGGATCATCCCTGTGGGTGTCCGGCCGCAATGTGCGGAATATCGGAACGATTGAGGCCGATATCGGCCAGTTCGCGATCCGACAGCTGGGACAGCTCATTGACGGTGCGACGATAGTCCCGCATCGCCCGAATCATTCGGATGAGCGAAAGTAACATAGTAATCTCCTAGTATTTCGATTCAACTTTTGTGGGGCTGATCGTTAAAATGAACATAAATGAGTCTGTTGCGGTGCGAAACTCGTAATGTTGCGGTGCAGCTAGGTGTAAAATGCATGGCAGTATTAGGGGGCGGTTAACCCGTGAAGGCGGTTGACTGCTCCGATCACGAAATGAGCAATCCGGTCAGATCAGCAATTTAGCGCCATGAGTTGGTCCTGGATCCTGTTTTTGAATGCTGGGTCTAGCCCCCAGACAAGTGCATGCGGCAGGGCTAAAGCATGCATAAAACGCATGCATCTTAGCTCATAAAATGAATAGCAGTTCATTTTGTGGGTGGTTTTGGCGCAGGAAGCGTTGCGAAACAGCAAGGGACGCAGGTTCGAGTAGCGGTTGGCAGCAGGCCGCGAATGTGGGACCCAAAATGCCCCTCTACTACTGGGCGCGGGCGAGCTGGCTTGCGAAAGAGCCGATGGTCCGGGCGTAGACGTCGCTCTTATTCCACTGCTTCAACACCGCGAAATTGGCGCTGCCGGGCTCCCAGTCCTTTCCGCGCTGCCAGCCGTAGCTGGCGAGATAATTGGCGGTGGATGCCAGCACATCCGGCGGGCTGTGAATGAGGTCGCGACGACCGTTGCCGTCGAAGTCGACGGCGTATTTCATCCATGATGATGGCATGAACTGGGTCTGGCCGATCTCCCCGGCCCAGGCGCCGCGCATTTCATTAGGTGCGAGATCGCCACGTTCGACAATGCGCAAGGCGTCCATAAGCTCGCTGCGAAACAACTCGGCGCGCCGGCAGTCATAGGCGAGCGTCGCGAGCGAACGTAGCGTCGGAAACTTCCCGGTATTGACACCAAAATCGGTCTCTAATCCCCAGATCGCAACCAAAATCTCGCCAGGCACGCCATAGACCTGCTCGATGCGGGACAGCACCGAGCCATATTTCTTCATCATGTTGGAGCCGCGCGTTAGGCGGGGAGGTACCATGCGACCGGAAAACTCTTCGAAGCTCTGGTTGAAGACCTTTTGCGAGCGGTCGTGCGACAGTACGGATTGATCCAATGTCACTCCGACAAGCCCGGCCGAAATTGCCTGCTGCGAGATACCGTTGGCGGTGGCCTCGGTCTTGAACTCGGAAAGCCAAGTATCGAAATTGTCAGCGCCGCAGGAGGCTGCGCGCACAGATTGGCCGGGTAACATCAATGCGCAGCCAACAGCGATGGTGGCGAGGAGGGAGCGAGGGGGCGTCTTAGTCATTGTGGTGTAAGTCTTGGCGGCAACCGCGGCCAAAACAAGGCTCCGAAGTGTTGAAGAACGCTTGGTTCAAAGCCCGCCGCCGGTCTCTTCGACCACCATTTCCGAGGTTGGTTTGGTCCGCCTCTCAACTGGGGCGCGATAGTGCGAAGCTCTCAACCAATGGCGCGTGGGGAAGATCCCGTGAAAGCGAAACGCGTTATTCGGTCGTGAATTCGCACAAGGTAGGCTAATGCTGAACTCGCTGATCGCAGGCTAGGACGAGTGCGCTGAGACGGCATCACATTTTTCCGACTTGAACGGAGGAGCAGGTATGAGCATTTTCACAAAGATCATGGGCGCAATCTTCGGCAGCAATGCCGCCGCGGCGCCCGCGGGTGGGACACCCGCCACAGGCGGCGCTGCCCCAGGCACTGTGTCCACCGCACAATCGTCGTCTGCGTCCGCTCCTGCCGCGCCGGCTAAAATCGTCGACGTCGCGCCGATCCTGGACAAGGCGGCCGCTGCCAAGAAGGGCGAAAAGCTGGAGTGGCGCACGTCAATTGTGGACCTGATGAAGGCACTGGATATCGATTCCAGCCTTGCCGCGCGCAAGGAGCTTGCCAAGGAGCTGGGCTATACCGGCGACACCAACGACTCCGCGAGCATGAATGTCTGGCTCCACAAGCAGGTCATGTCGAAGCTGGCGGCCAATGGCGGCAAGCTGCCGCCAGAGATCAAGCACTAAGCTGGCAAACAGTTGCTGGCCGTGTTCATCACTCGGATAAGAGAGCTGAACACGGCTGGCGGATCTTCGGTAGTTGTTGCGGAATTCTTGTCCTTTCAGCCCGTACGAGCTTGGCCTACTTCCTCTTGGATTTACGTGCGGCATAGCGCGCGTCGCGCTTGGCCTTCTGGTCCGCCTCAAGCGCGGCTTGCCGTGCAGCAGCTTCTTCCTGTTCACGCGCAATCCTTGCCGCCTCTGCCGCGGCAGCCTCTTCCTCCCGTCGCTTCTGCTCGGCCTTTTCGGCCTCGCGGGCGGCCTTCGCTTCGGCTCGCCTCGTGGCGATCGCCTCGCGCTCCGCGCGCCGCGCCGCGACCGCAGGGTCGTCGTGCCCTGGCTGGGTGCGGAATTTGTTCAAGAGGTTTTGTCGCGCCTCCTGCGCCGCCTTTTGCCGGTCTGCAAAGCCGGGCTGCTTGAATCCACTCATAGAACGAGCCTTGTCTTCTTCCTTATCAATATTGGATGAATTTTGCCGCATGGAACGCGATGCTCAGCCGCGTTGTACGATCGCTGAAGCGTGTACATCCATGCGCGTCCTGAAGCCACACATATCGCAGCCGATCAGGTGAGCAAAAAGACCACTGCAAATGGCCCCGGCCTCGTAGCCCAGAAAAACTGCCGAATTGTGACCTCCTTCACAAAGGAACGTTGGAGGCGGCCCTAAGATATCCGCGTTCAGACGAAACGGAGCAACGGCCATGAAATTCTTTCGACAAAGCCCCAGGATGACGGCGATCACGGCTGCAACAGTGGCACTCGCCGGTGCCGCGGTCGTGTTGGGGCGTCCGCAGCCTGTCTCAAACGCTGTGCTGGGTGATGGTTGGCAGTGCGTCCAGACGGCCTTGTTGGTGACGACGTGCTCACACGCGTTGCGGCAGCGGGCCCCGGCCGTCGAGACGTCGAGCAAGGAAGGCACCAATGCTCGGGGGACGTGACTTGGCTGCGCGAACTTGGTACGAGGTTGTGAACCCAATTAGGAAAGGTCGGCTTGCTGACCAATGCCCGATCCCCAAAACGGCAATAATCGTGGCGGCGCGATCGCCGGATTGATCATTGCTGCGGTTCTCCTCGCCGTCGGCCTGTGGCTCGCCCGTGACCTCACGGCGGCGAGCAAGCTACAGGATTGCGTGATGTCGGGGCGGACGAACTGCAATGTGATCGAACCCGCGCGATAGCGGTGCAGCCTTGTTTGGCGCCCTCTAGCCCTTCCGGGCGAGTGCCGTTGCGGTGTCCGGGCTGGCCGCAGAATTGCCGTGATCCTAACGATTTTGTAACGAGACAAGCCGCCATGAGTAGGCCAGCTATGTCAGTATCCAGCGCGGTTGGGCGCAAGATTCGTGCGCCCATGTAGAAGCGGCAAGCAGGGGTAGACATTATGGCGGCCAGCCGATCAAAGCTCATCGTTCCCGTTGTGTCGGTCATCTCGCTGTTTGCGTTGTCGGCGCACGCCCAGGAGCATACGACCAAGCACCCGGCAGCCGGGGCCAGTCCGCCACGCTCCCACGCGGCGCCTTCTCCGGCAGCCCGAGTTGTGCCGCAGCAGCATGTGGCACCCAATCAGGGACGAATGGGCGTGGTTGGCAGTCAGCCGCAAGGCGGCCGTGCTTTTGCTCGCGGTCCCGTGCCGACCCACAATTTCGGCGGACATTCCTATCGCGGACGTCTCGCTTGGGAAGGGGGACGCTGGCGGCGAGAAATGCATAACGGCCGGTACGGCTGGTGGTGGGATGTCGGCGGCGTCTGGTATTATTACCCGGAGCGGATGGATGGTCCGCCCGCCTACATTTCCGAAGAGTACATCGACGACGTGTCGGTGGCTGATGGGCCTCCGCCGCCTGAAGGCTATGCACCACCTGAAGCCTACGCACCTCCTCCTCCGCCGCCACCGGCTGATCCCGGTGCGAGTGCCCTCGGCGGAGCTATTGTTGGCGGCGTGCTCGGCGGGCTGCTTACGGGCAGGGCGTCTGGCGCTGCAGCCGGCGCCGTTATCGGTGGTGCGACCGGCGCGGCTGCTGCGTCTCAGCCGGGCTACTTCTCCTCCGAGGGCAACTGCTATTATCGCTATCCCAACGGTCAGTACGTGCTGGCCGATCCCCGGGCCTGCTATTGAGCTGAGTTTTTGACTCTGACGAGGCGGGCAGGGTGCCGGCCTCCGCAGTCCGCACCGCTGCCAACGCATGGCTTGCTGCTGGCCTGAGACTTGCGGCGGTGAATCGATCCAGACACATCGGCTGGATGCGGTAGCCGCGAACGACGTAGAATTTGGTCTAGATCATCTAATGATTGTCATCGTCGCGAGATATCGGAAAAGCGGAAGATCAGCTCTGGTGTCCGCATGCTTCCGGCTCTAGTCAAACTGCGATCCGTCACACAGCCAGAGCGATCCAGGACGAACTTACCGCTGAACTTCACGCGGTCCCCTTTCATAAGGGTGGTCACGAGGTCGAAGGGCGCAGTCCCTTTTTTGATATTTGTATCCTCATCTTTTCCAATTAGTCGGCCGTGAAGAACCTCTCAAGTCATTGAGCTGGAGTCGATTTTCCCGGGAGGACGAGAGTTGAGATTGCAGGATTTTGGGGCT
>JGI24705J35276_12238791_pt1 | contig 71180 bp, 52 predicted proteins | sample TergutNt197P4_FD_35276 | JGI IMG/M metagenome (IMG submission 35276) | reverse complement strand
CGTCCGCAGGACACCAGGGTCGTCGTCGCCATGTCGGGCGGCGTTGACTCCTCGACGACGGCTGCGCTGTTGAAGGCCGAAGGTTACGACGTCGTCGGTATCACGTTGCAGCTTTACGATCATGGCGCGGCGACCCACCGCAAGGGCGCCTGCTGCGCCGGACAGGACATTCATGATGCGCGCGATGTCGCCGCGCGGATCGGCATTCCCCACTATGTGCTCGACTACGAGGATCGCTTTCGCGAATCCGTGATCGACAATTTCGCCGACAGCTACGCGCTCGGCGAAACGCCGGTGCCCTGCATCGAGTGCAACCGTGCGATCAAGTTTCGCGATCTGTTGAAGACCGCACGCGAGCTTGGCGCCGTCGCGCTTGCGACTGGACATTATGTCGCCTCGCGCCATCTGAAGGACTCGCGGGCGCTGGTCTGTGCGGCCGACGCCGAGCGCGACCAGAGCTATTTCCTGTTTGCGACCACCCGCGAGCAGCTTGACTATCTGCGGTTCCCGCTCGGTGACATGACGAAGACCGAGACGCGCGAACTTGCCCGCCGCTTTGACCTTGCGGTGGCCGACAAGCATGACAGTCAGGACATCTGCTTTGTTCCGACCGGGCGCTACACCGACATCATCACCCGGCTGCGGCCGAATGCGATGGAGCCCGGCGACATCGTCGATCTCGACGGCCGCGTGATGGGTACTCACCACGGCATTGCCAACTTCACCGTCGGGCAGCGCCGCGGGCTTGGCATCGCCTCCGGCTCACCGCTTTATGTCGTGCGCCTCGACGCGTCGACCCGGCGTGTCGTGGTCGGTCCGCGCGACGCGCTGAAGATGCACCGCATTGTGCTGCGGGACGTCAACTGGATCGGCGATGGCAACATCGATCAGGCGATCGGCAATGGACTGGAGATGTTCGTGCGCGTGCGCTCGACCCGCGCGCCGCAGCCAGCCTGGCTGCGCGGCCGCAACGGCCGCTATGAGGTGGAATTGGTAGCGGGTGAAGAGGGCGTCTCACCAGGACAGGCCTGCGTCTTCTATGATGCGCCTGTGGGACAGGCGCGCGTGCTCGGCGGCGGCTTCATTCAGAGTGCGGCCGCCAAAGGGGCTGCCGAGGGTATGGTTGCATCGAATGCGACGCGACCGTTTGCGGAGGCCGTTCGCGGCTAAGCATCATTTCCGAAAAGTGGGCACCTGTTTTCGGACAAGAATGATGCGAAACCAAAGGAAGTTAAGGGCTGGGGGCATGGGAGCAGATATCGATCGCGCCGGGGTCGAAAAGGCCTACGGTCGCTGGGCGCCGATTTACGATCTGGTGTTCGGCAAGGTGTTTCATAGTGGACGTCAATCCACGATCAAGGTCGCCGACCAGATCGGCGGACGGATTCTCGACGTCGGCGTCGGCACGGGTCTTTCGCTCTCGGATTATTCGCGCTCCACAAGGCTTTGCGGCGTCGATATTTCGGAACCGATGTTGCGCAGGGCGCAACAGCGTGTGCGCGCCCTGAAACTCGACAATGTCGATGTGCTCTCGGTGATGGATGCCAAGAACCTGGCGTTTCCGGATGGCTTTTTTGACGCGGTGGTCGCGCAATATGTCATCACCGCCGTGCCCGATCCGGAAGGCACACTCGACGAATTCGTGCGCGTGCTGAAGGTCGGGGGCGAGCTCATCCTCGTCAATCATATCGGTGCGGAAAGCGGCCCGCGCCGTGTCTTCGAGCTCGCCTTTGCACCGCTGGCGCGACGGCTCGGCTGGCGGCCGGAATTTCCCTGGGCGCGGCTCGTCGACTGGGCGGCGCGGCATGGTGGCATCACGCTGACCGAGCGCCGGCCAATGCCACCGATGGGGCATTTTTCGCTGATCCGTTACCGCAAATCGTGAACGCTTAAGGCTCGGTTTGCAGTGCGACAAACGCCAAAAGGCGTTTGCGCAGATACGACAAACGCGGTTGCGGGGGGCACTGACCAAAATAACAGGAACTTCGGCAAGCCCCGGTCGTTTCCGCTGCATGTGGACCAGATCAAGGCTTATCCTCGTCAGTCTGCTGATCGCGGCCCCCCACCTTGCGGCTGCTCAGTCCCCGCCGTCCCCGGCCACGCCGCAGCAACAAACTGCGCCCCCCCCGCAACGTTCGACTGATTGCGAGCCCGCACAGCCGGACCACTCCGGCACCACGGCGCCACCAGAAGGCTCGACCACAGGTCAGGCCCGAGAAGCGCTTGGAGACAAGCTCGCGCGCTCGAATGGCGTGTTGTGTCCGCCATCCGGGGTTGACCCGGAGATGCGAGCCCCGGCACCTGAGACCGGCAGAATGCCTGTGATCCCACCGCCCGGCAGCCCCGGCGGCAACCCTGATGTCCGGCCGAAATAGCACTTTCCCCAAGCGTTTGAAGGAAGAGCGCTAATCGGCGGCAGACTGGCGCGGTTTGCTTGACAGGCCGTCAACCGCCTCTTTATATGCCGCGCATTCGCAACAGTCCGACCAAGGGCGTTGCGCCCGAGTGGCGGGGTAGCTCAGCTGGTTAGAGCACGGGAATCATAATCCTGGGGTCGGGGGTTCGAGTCCCTCCCCCGCTACCACTGAAGACCTGTCCCACCCGGAGACATGGGTAACGGAACGTTTGCGATGCAGACAGAGCCGTCCGCAGGCAGTGACTGCACCTCGCGATCGTGGAACGGATAGGTCAGTTTCGGCAGGCCGGCATAGGTAGAGCTCGGCAGGGCACTTCATGTCGAGCGCTGCTTACCGATTTGCGATCCTGCAACTTCTGACTGACGGTGCAATGTTCTGTCCGGTATCAGCCAAGCCGGCTGCGGGGGCCGTTTTGATAATTTACCCCGGAAAATCGGTCCGATTTCAGAGGTTCGCGCTTTTGCCGATTTTCTCGGTCAAATCACGCCTAATGCATTGGATTTGATACGGAAATCGGGTTCGCGGCTTGAAGTGATCATGCCGCATGGTGGTATCCGTATCTGGGTTGAGACTGGCATTCACGAAAAAAGTACGACAAAATTCGTATGGAAAAAACCTCATGAATCACTATAACTATGATCAGGCAGGCACGCGCCGGAGTTACCCCGAGTTGCCCTTTGGGCGGCAGCACCCTAAGCGGTGTGGATCAGGGGCCGGGGGCCTGCCTATTTTTTTGTGAATGACAAGAAGAAGGCCGTCTGAGCGGGATCAAGTGCGCTCTTATGCACAGACGGGACCGGGCAGAGCCCACAGTCCAACGCGTTGCCAGCCTTCGATCTCAATAGCTTGTTTCCAAGAAGTCTGGCGTAAGCTGGTTCGTAGTTGCCATACCTGTTTGGCTCGACCGCATTGAAAAACGCGCTTGTGGCGCAATCGGCAAGTTGTAGTCCAGCCCATTTGCTATGATTCTCTACAGCTATCCGGTCCACGTCGATGACGTTCCAGTTGATTGATCTGGGGGACCGAAATTGCTCACGACCATCGCGCATCAGAACTAGGTAGTCCCTCATCGACTGGTAGTCTGAGCTTTTCCGTTGTGAGAACACAATCCGGACTGAGCAGGGATGCTGATTGGCGGCGCGGTGGCACGTTTCGCTTACTCTCTCCAAGAGCCACCTGATCAGATAATTGTACAGGTAGTTCTTTTGCTTGAATGTCTTCTCCCATTTCGATCCTGGAATTGTCACCTTGTGCGACATGGCAAGCGAAATGCCGATAGGAAGCTCGGCCATCTCTTGGCATACGACGATCTTCTGTGAGTGATCGAGATTTCGGAAATGAAGTTCGCGTGTCTTCTTTTCGGTAAATCGTGCGAGAATTTTGTCTCGCCAAGCGGGCATCTTCAGGTCGTTTTCTCTGCTGACTATGCACGCGCCGAGAATGAGCCAACGCGACTGTCCGCCAACAGGTCCGGACGCCAGTTTACCGAACCCCTCATCGCCAGCTTCGTCAATGTAGACCGTATAATGCTTTGTTGGCAGCATCCTAAGAAGTCTTCCCCCATTGGTTAGCAGCGAGACGCTGATTGTTGTCGGCCGGACTGTTTGCGCGCAGCACGATGTAGCCGAATGCCGCGAAGCGTCCAGGCCCCAGGCCCGTAATCCATCTATACGCAACCAAAGCACGAGGGCAATTGCCCCCGCGCCAAAGATCGTTGTCTGGAAGGTCAGGATACCGCTGAACAGGATTGCGGACCGCGGTGCGTCATCATCGCACCGTTTCAAGTCGCCATGGTCTAACCAACGTGTCCTGAAAACTCAGGATACATCAAACCGCCTCGCTACGGCTTTAATCTGAGTCCAAGTTCTTATCGCAGATGTAACAAGACTCCCCAGCTTCATCGACCGCCGCTTTGATGGCGTCCATAAATTCTTCACGTGTGCCGTTGATCTCGCCAGCCTTCCACTTGTTGGTTCCGATCGCGTAGGCCATTTTCAGGGCATCCTCATCCCATTGGTCAATATTGACCTCTTCGTGAAATGGGCACGCCTTGATCGCCCCAGCTTGCCTAGCGACGCTTACAGCCGCTGCCTCTAACTCCCAACGCCTTTCAAGCTCGCGCTTAGCCATGCTCATTTTGTTTCCCCAAATTTCCGCGTCCGAGTTGGGTGTAAGTAGCCACGATGGACAAGACCAACCAGTGGCTAATTTCGGTTAGGGATCGAGAAGAGGATCGGTCGCATTCAGCTAGGCCGTGCCAGGGCGCTGGTCAGAACAGTTCACCGCGTGCTTGCGCGGTATTCCAGCACGCAACGCACGGTGCGGATCGGCCGGCCGAGACGGCAGGCCACGGCAATGGCGGCTGGGGCGACGAATAGGCCGACGTCAGAGCGTCTGAGCATCCGAGCCCATGAAATGCGCTTCGGCCTCCAGACGCAGCCGCTCCGGCGTATCGAGATAACGCGGCGAGTGGTGGAAGGTGGTGAGCCGCTTGACGCCAGCCTTCCTTGCGAGTGTCCCCGCCTGCGCGGCGGTGAGATGATGCCGCGCAGCAGCGATGTCGGCGTCCGCACTGGCGAAGGTCGCCTCAATGAACAGATGGTCGGCACCGTTCGCCAGCGCGACGATGGCCTCGGCATTGGCGGGCGTGAAGGCAACGTCGGTGACGTAGACAATCCGCTCGCCGGGAGCAACCTTGAGCGCGTGCTGTTTCAGCGCACCCAACGGGACGCTCCGATCCGGGCCGACACCGATCGGCGTATCGTCCGCCGCGCCACGCCGAACCGCGCTCTTGGCGACGTTAAGCCACGCACCGACCTGCAGCCCCAAGGACTCAAGGCCACTCGCCCATACGTTGACGCGAACGTTCTCTTGCAGCGCGAAGGCGAGGCAAGGAGTACCATGGTCGAGCACGCGAGCCTCAATCGAGAGATCGGCATCGGCAAAGACCATGCCTTCCATTAGAGGCTGAAGCTCGACCTGGCTCGGCCGAAACGCGTGCTGGGCGCGGAAGCTCGTCCATTCGCTCAAGGCACCGTCCCGAAACTCGGCAGCCATGATCACGAAATCGGCGGAAGTGTCGTCGAGCAGGTTCCAGATGTAGGCCGCAAGTTTGCCGGCGATGCCGTCAATCAACCCGGCGGGGCCGACGATCCGCAATAGGCCCGGCTGATGCAGCTTCAGGCGCAGCAACTGATCGAAGCCGGAGAAATGATCCATATGCCGGTGCGTAACGAATACGTCACTCACGCGAAGCAGTTCGCGCGCTGACAAGGGTGCCAGATCGCCTAGATCAAACAGCATCGCGCGGCGGCCGAACTGAAAATCGACAAACAGCCCGGGGTCCGCGAACGGTTCGTTGATCAATCGAGGCTGCACCAGCCGGGTCACGACGCCGTCCTTTTCAACGGGAGGCACTCAACTTGCATTCGCAGGCGCATGAACACGACACTTTATGATGAGCAGTCCGAGACATGCAGCACTGTGCCACACCTTGCTGACCGCACCCACTGCACGTAGTCCAAAACGTAGTTTCCAACAAGGGTTCCAGGAATGCAGCGAAGCGCCGCATCGGTCCCAGCCTCAGCGTACACGGACCGCACGTGATTGCTTTCTCTCTCCATCTGGACGATCTCCGACGTGGTGGGTTCGAGGCGCAGCAGAACCACTGGCCGGGTTACTCCATCCAGACATCGCCGACATCGCGCAGCAAGCTCCACGAAGATCTCGTGCTGCGGCGATGGCGCGCGTTGTTCAATCACCGAAATGGCGCAGTCGACCAGCCAGTCGTTTTTGTGAACCTTGGGCCGAGCCGCCCGCAGGACGTCCACGAACTCGGAACGCGGCTCGAGCATCGCGAGCCAGGCGCCCCAGACAACGAAACGCCAGTTCTGACTGCAGAGCAGCGCTTCGAAAAAGGCTTGGTCAAGCGCTCCAAGGCTCCGAAGACAAGTGTAGAAGAACTCCAAAGGTTCGATATGAAGGAATGGGTACGCCTGGAGAGCCAAACAACATTCTTCTCCAGCTTCGGCTTGCCGCTTCAAGAACGGCAGGGCCGACCGCGGCCTCGCCAGCGTGAGGTACGGACTGGTTTGAACGAAGTATGTGATATCCGGGCCAAAGTAGCGTTGCGATTTGTCCTGCCCAGCGTGCATGAATGAGCTATAAGAATTTCGCGGGCGCGAAAGGGACTGGTTCGAATCGGCACACCAAATTGACAATGCCCACCGTCATGCCAGCAGAAGCTTTCGCCCGAAGAACGCTTCGGCGTAGCGAGCGGGCGCTCGGCATTCCATGCCGCGCAGCCGCGCCAACCCACGAAACGTCTCCTCGTCGAACCATTGCTTTGAACGCTGACTGCCGAAATGCATCATCAGCAGGTCAATCTTGCGCTGGAGCGCAGCCTGCGAGACTGGCATGTAGGCATTGGCTTGGCCAATATCCCCGTCCCATTTCGGAATTTCGTATTCCAGGATAAGATGGTCGCGGAACGTGTTCCAGGTCAGGCGGCAGACTCGGCGGTGATCCTGGTGCGCATCGTCGTGGCGATGCGTCAGGATGACATCCGGCTGGACGCGCAGTTTGAGCGCCTCAAACCATTGCTTGATCGCCTCGCCGTGCTCCGGGAAGAAGCCGTCTGGAAACGACAGCAGTTCGACCTGAGCTTTCGCAGCACCGGCAAGAAAGTCGACCGCCGACTGCCTTGCCTCGGTCTCGCGCACGCCGCCACCACTCAACACGCACCAGTGGACGTCGAGGTGAACTCCCCGCTCCAGCAAGCTCAGGAGTGTCGCACCCGCGCCGATTTCGATGTCATCGGAATGCGCCCCCAGGCAGAGCACCGACAGGTGATCCCCTGCTCTGGCCAACTGCAATGCTTTCATTACGCAACCTTGCCAGTTGATGCCAAGCGCAGACGCCAAGCGGTCTCACCCCGCTCAAGAAGCTGGCGGCTGAGCGGCTCATTCGCCAGCTCTTCGCTGCGGATTCGTGTGCCGAGCCCGCCGAACAGCCCGTCTTTCATGACGCAAGCTCCCTCGGATCAATTACTTCCACCTTCGGAATTGGGACGATGAACTTACATCCCCATTCGCCGACATGGCGCATCTGATCGATGATCTCTTGCTTCAGGTTCCAGGGCAGAATCAACAGGTAGTCCGGCCGCGCCTTGTCGATCTCCGACACAGGCAAGATAGGGATATGCATTCCGGGCGTATAGCGTCCATGCTTGTACGGATTGCGGTCGACCGTGAAGTCAAGAAAATCGGTGCCGATGCCGCAGTAGTTGAGGAGCGTGTTCCCTTTGCCGGGAGCTCCATAGCCGCACAGGCGCTTGCCCCGTTCCTTGCAGTCGATCAGGAACGAGAGAAGCTGCCGCTTGGTATGGTGAACGTGAGCGCCGAAGCGTTCATAGGTAGCGACGTTCTCCAAACCAATCTTCCGCTCGTGCGTGAGCAGCGCCGCGACTGCGGGGGTCACTGCGTGGGTGGCGTCACGTCGGCACAGATAGACCCGCAGCGAACCACCATGCGTCGGGATCTGCTCGACGTCAAAGACCTTCAGGTTGTGCCGCTGAGCCAGCCGATCGATCGTCACCAGCGAGAAATAGGAGAAATGCTCGTGATAAATGGTGTCGAACTGGTTCTCCTCGATCAGCCGCTCAAGATGCGGAAACTCGAGCGTGATCACGCCTTGCGGTGCCAGGAGATGCGACATGCCCGCGGTGAAGTCGTTGAGGTTCGGCACCTGGGCCAGGACATTATTTCCGATGATGAGGTCGGCGCTCCGACCTTCGCCAACAAGTTGCTGCGCCAGCCGCAGACCGAAGAACTCCACCAGCGTCGGAATGTTCTTTTGCCGGGCCACCTCGGCCACGTTGGCTGCCGGCTCGATGCCGACCACAGGCACGCCCAGCGGCAGAAAATGCTGGAGCAGATAGCCGTCATTGCTGGCGATCTCGTAGACCCGACTGTCGGCGCCCAGGGCAAACCGGGCCTTGATCATCTCGCAGTATCGCCGCGCGTGGTCGACCCAGGACGTCGAATAGGAGGAAAAGTATGCGTACTCGGTGAAGATGTGCTCCGGCCTCACATATTCCTGCAACTGCACCAGGAAGCAGCTGTCGCAAACCATGGCGTGCAGTGGATAATACGGCTCCATCTGGTCGATCTGGCCGGCCGCCAGGAAGCTCTCGCACAGCGGCGACATCCCGAGGTTGACAAAGGTCGTTCTAAGAGACCTCTGGCAGAGTCGACAATGGCCGAGTTCCGCTTTTGAGGAGACCAATCGTGGATCGAAGTGCGCGTCCATTGTTCTGCATTAGCTAGGGAGTCTACATCCAAACGTAGAGATATTTGATTCGAACTATCGCAGAAAGCGCCGCAACAGTTAAGGTAAGCCGTTCTGCTGGAAATATTTTACTGGACTCCCCGTTAAGTGAGTTGTCCCGTCTCCGAATAACCAATTTGCCGCACGGTTAATTCGGAGGCGAAAGGACACTAGCAAAATCAAAGTGCTAGTGTGGCTTATATCTCGCAATTGCGAGACGCCACACTAGTTTGCGAATGGCTTTCACCGGAGCGACGATTTCACTATGCGGTTCGAACCTGCCGATCTTCAAGACGCTTGGTTGATTCATCTTGACCCGATACCCGACAACCGCGGCTCTTTCGCCCGTACATTCTGCGCGGATGAATTCCGCGCGAACAGACTCGAGAGCAATTTTCCGCAACACAGCATCTCCAGCTCCCTACAGAAGGGCACGCTGCGAGGGATGCATTTCCAGACGCAACCACACAGCGAGGCAAAAGTCGTCCGCTGCCTGAACGGGTCGATCTGGGACGTGATCATCGATCTGCGCCCCGATTCCAGCACATTCCGGCAATGGCGCGGTTTCGAGCTGTCGGAAGATAACGGTCTTCAGCTATACATCCCGAAGGGCTTTGCGCACGGATTCCAGACGTTGAGCGATAACGCCAGGATTAATTATCTGATCTCGGAAGTCTATGTACCGAACGCCTCCACAGGAGTCCGTTACAATGATCCGGCGTTCGGCATCGCCTGGCCCCTGCCGGTGACGGCGATTTCCGACAAGGACAGGCTGTGGCCGGACTTTTCGGCGTGATCACCGTTGCTGGTCTAAGCGGGCTTTCGTGGGCTCGCCCACGCATCGCCTGCTCAGGTTTTGTTTTGTCGCAGGTTCTCCGCGCAAACACCCCGCGTTTGTCGCGAGGCGGGACACTTTTCCGGAACCCTGCTTAGACCGGATCGGCTGGCTCCAACAGCCCGTGTTTGCGCAGAACCTTTGCCGTCCTGTGCACCACCTCGAAAGGCAGTTCCGCCCGTTCCGCGATGTCTAGCAGCGTATGCGTTCCGTCTGAGAGGTTCAATATCCACAGCATGGCCATGTTCGCGGCGGCGGCATTCTTGTCGCCACCGATCGCGCCGTAAAGCCCACGCCTGCCGAGCTGCGGCTCGCCCTTCGGCGACGTATTGCGGAACGTGCCGTTTCCTTCGATGACCCCGATCGCTTCCGCGATCATGCGATAGGATGCGCACAGATGTTCAGGTCGGATGAACAAGAGATCGTCCGCCGACGTGTGATATTGCGGGATGGTGCCGAACTTGCTGCGCTGGAGCAGCCCAACGGGAAGATTGAATCCGGGCGAGCAATACTGCCTCTCGTCGTAACCGTATGGAGAGAACTCCTCCACGGTCGGCTGCAATCCCGAATGGCGCAGCACATGGCTCATTGCCCGATCGATTGCCGCATCGCCGCGCCGACTCTTCTTGTAGATTGGCCCGCCTCCGTCACCCAGCATCGACACGACCAACCCGTGCTTGATGCGAGACACGCGGTCTTCATTGCGAGCAAGCCAGGTGATGGCTCCGATAGTGCCGGGCGCAAACAGGAAGCGATAGCTGTAGCGCGTGCGCACACCCGCGAGCCGCTTCGCCAGATGGGTGAGCAACGCGAGGCCGGAGCAATTGTCGTTGGCGAGCGAGGGGTGACAGACATGGGCCGAAAACAGGAACTCGTCGTTCGTCTCACCTCGGTGGAGATACTCGCCGTAGGTGAGATGACCATGGTTCAGAGTCGAGTCAATCACCACCTCATATATCTCATCCCGCAGTGACTCCAACTGACGGTGCGCCATGCAGAAAGCCCAGCCCTCCGCGTAGTACGAGGTTCGGTATGGGATGAGATCCGGCTGATCCGGCAATGTGTAGATGTGCGGCTTAAGCTCGTCGAGCGACATACGACGCCGCACCGGGACGCTGTAGCTCATGACGTGCAGGTTCGACCGGCTGAAGTCGACAATCTTCTCACCGCTCGCGTTCTTGATGTAGGCGTCGCGGATATTCCACTCAGGCGGAACCGTCCAATCCAGGACGGCCGTGCCGGTGGGGACCTCATGGATATCAAGCCCGATATGCGCCGAGAGCTCCCCCAGAGTCTGCCGCACGCCGTCGCCGGTTATGCTGCGGCAGATTGGAAAGATCCGCGCGACCAGCGCGTGGATATCTTCCCCGATATTCTCGGTGATGAGCTGCTCGGGATACATGCGCTTGACCCCTCTGAAAGCCCCTCCTCCGTGTCAGGCCAAGGTGGGCGCGGCAGTTGTCGCGTGGCGCAAATCGGAGTCGAGAATGCCGTCGGACAAGAGCTTCCGAATGTGCGCGATGCGCTGGTAGCGTGGCCCCTCGAATTCATCCAGGGTAATGCCCGACGAGCGATAGGCCTTATAGAGTTGTTCAGCACCCATCTTGGCATCCCACTGAGGCTTGAATTGCGGCAGCCGGGTTCGGATTTTTTCGAAGCTCACGCGATACGATCGCGTGTCAGGGCCTGCATCATCTGCATATTCAAGTTTACATCCGGGTACGATACCCGCAACGATCTCGGCGAGATCGCGGATTTGATAATTGTGCGCCGTCTGGCCCACGTTGAATGCCTCGTTGAACACAGCCTCGGCCGGCGCCTCCAGGGCGGCGATGAACGCACGCGAAAGATCCTCGACGTGGACAATCGGGCGCCACGGGGTGCCGTCCGACTTCAGAAAAATCTTCTGGGTCGTCACCGCCCAGGCAACCAGGTTGTTCAGAACCACGTCGAACCGCAGACGCGGCGACACCCCATAGACAGTGGCCGGACGCAGATACACGGGGCAGAACCCGTCGCCCGCGATGCGAGCAACGCCGCGCTCGGTCGCGACCTTCGATTCACCATAGGCCGTCACCGGATTGAGCGCGCCCGTCTCATCGATCATGTCATCGCCGGCCTTGCCGTAATTGCTGCAGGAGGACGCGAAGACGAACCGGCGCACTCCCGCCTTCTTGGCGAGTTCGGCAATGCGCACGCTGGCACGATGATTGATCTCGTCGGTGAGACCGGGCTCGAGGTTACCAAGCGGATCGTTTGAGAGCCCCGCGAGATGCAGCACGGCGTCAAAGCCCTTGAGGTCGTTGATGTCGACATCGCGCGTATCCTTGCGGATGGTCGGTACATCGCTGATCGCGCCTCCGCCCGCGAAGGTGCAGCGCGCATAGAGATCGCTGTCGAGGCCAACCACGTCATGGCCCGCCTTACGCAGCATGGGTGTCAGAACAGTGCCGATGTAACCAAGGTGACCTGTCAATAATACGCGCATTTCGTGTACCGTTCTATGGTTGGGAATATTTGAGGTTTCTGTCGCAAACGATTGCAGGCCGCTCAAAATGGCAATTGAACATTCTGGCCTCCCCGAAAGTCTTCAAAGTTCCATACCACCGTGACCAAGGTTTGCAAAAGAAACCTGCCTCAAGCTTCCTCAGAACGGAGGCTCCAGCGCTCCCACTCAGATCGACGACCGCTCAGCCAGGGGCGTCAGGGCACCGCTGGAAGTTTTCCGCGAGAAATTCGGCTTCGTTGATCTCAGGGCCGGCAGGAAGCCGCCAACTGCGTTTCCAAATCGTGTAGGGTACCCATCTGACGATTGATCGAATGCAATCTGCAACACCAGGAGCAGCTTGCCGCTCCTTCAGGCTCGCAAACAGCTCCGGAGCCACGTGCCATCTGCCCGTCGCCGTCCATTTTACCGCCATTCGTATCAATCTTTCCCGCATGCGTTCCCAGTTCTTTCGAAAGGTCGGCCCATCCCAGCACCGAGTGCCTAACAGGCAGAGAACGTCAAAATACGCGAGCAGAATCTTTAACTGACCTACACCAGTGTACTGGCTGGTGATTGATCGCACATGCCAGCGCGTGTAGACAAGAGGTTCACGTAAATAGCCGAACTTTCCTCGTAACGTACAACGCACGACCGCGGCGTAGTCGTAATGAATTGGAACGCCGTCAAAGAATGCCGGCCCCCGATCCTCTTCGCGAAGGCGAACGAACATGTGCTGATATGGAAGCCAGTGGATGCTACCGTTAAGCATCCTGCGTGCGACCTCAATCCCATCGAAGACGGTATCTTCCGTTGGCAGGCTTGCACGACGTACTCTATCTGCAAAGACGTCATCACAAAGAACGACTTCGATCCGTTCATCGGTTTCAGCAACCTCCACAAAACGAGCAATGCAGTCACTTCGCATGAGGTCATCTGCGCAAAGAATCTTGACGTAAGTCGTTCCGGCCGGTGCGGCGCACAGCGCGGTAGTCCAATTCTCCCGAGCCGGAAGTACACTGCTATTGCGGCTGACGATCAGCTCTACGCGCTGGGAGCGAAATTGATCAATGATCTCGGGCGTATTGTCCGAGCTGCAGTTGTCAACGATGACATGTACAAGCCTGTCGTAGGTCTGGCGCTGGACGCAGCGCATCGTCGCTTCAAGATAGGCGCCCCCGTTATAGACGGGTGTCACGACGGCAACGAGAGGCCGAGATAAATCATTTTCCATCATATGTCTTTGGGAGTGAATGGTTCCAATGCACGAACAGAGACGCCATCACAAGAGCGTTTTGACAGCACTGTCGCAGACGTCTTGGTCGCAACTTCAGACTCGGCGTTAGCCCATACCTGCCATCGTGCTTTGCCGCTATTCACCATATCGTCGAGCATCATCTTCTCTTTGAATGTATCCATGCAGGTCCAAAACCCGTCGTAGCGATAAGCGGCGAGTTTCTTTGCCTGAATGAGGCGCTGCATGGGCTGCTCAACAATTTCCTCTCCGGACCTGATATAGTCAAACACCTCACGACGCATTACCCAATAGCCGCCGTTGATATACAGGCCAAGCTGATCGGCAGGCTTTATGCTGGCGATTTCTCCGGCTGAATCGTATTGCACCGCATGAAAGCTGGAGCTTGGCTTGACGGCAATAAAGCTCATCAGCTTGTCCGACCGTTTGAGGCGATCAATCATCTCGTTGAGCGGCGCGTCTGTAAGACAATCGGCGTAGGCACACAGAAACATGTCGTCGACCGCAACGTGATCGCGAACTCGCACAAGCCGTTCGCCGATATTCGATTCGATGCCGGTATCAACGAACGTGATTTGCCAATCGTCGATGTCGGAGGAGAGCAACGTTACGGTTCGGCCTCCGTTTGTCAGGACGAAGTCGTTGCTCATCGCCTCGACGTAGGTCAGAAAGAAATCCTTGATGACATCAGCCTTATGGCCAAGCGCAAGAATGAACTCCTTGTGCCCGTGATGGGCAAAATACTTCATCGTATGCCAGATGATTGGCCGCGGTCCAACCGGCACCATCGGCTTCGGAATCGCTTCCGAAAAATCACGCAGGCGAAGGCCCTTGCCTCCGCAGAAAATAACAACTTTCATTTTCGTTTTATCCGATTATCGCAACGGCACGCGCAATACGAAAGGGTCACGAGATCGGCTCGCAATTCAGCACCCGCGAGTTTGCGGTGATTAAACACCTCTTCCCTAACCGAGGCGACGCCCGGTGTTTACTGCCCGATATTGGCTGCCAATCCATAGCAATAACATCACGCGACGGCGAGCATGCCTTATTGCTCACCTAAGTGTAGACCTGAACGGACCTGATGGTCCCGGTCAAGTCAACGCATACATAGCCGGAACTGCATGACGACGCTAACGAAATTTGATTCGGCCTCAAAGGCGGGCCGTCCCTAGCCAAACGAGGCCGCCTTGCGGGCGAGAGCGGCATCAATGTGCTCCCGCATTTTCTCAAGAAACCGGTCCCGACAGAACTGTTGTGCGTGAGCAGCGATCCGTTCCGGATCGACGTCGAGGTTTGCCAAGCTCTTGACAGCCGAACAGATAGCCTCGGCCGTCTGCTCGGTGAAGAAGACGCCCGACAAACCATCTGCAACGGTTTCTGTCGCCCCTCCTTTACCAAAGGCGACCACCGGGCGTCCGCTTGCCATTGCCTCGACGGGTACCATTCCGAAGTCTTCCTCGCCGGGAAAAATCAAAGCGCGGCACCGCGCATAGTGATGCTTCAGAACCTCGAAAGGTTGCGCCCCCATCACGGTGACGGTTGGCCCGGCAATGCGACGGATTTCACTGAGCCTCTCCCCTCCGCCGATGACAATGAGCTTCAATTGCATTTCATTGAAGGCGCGGACCGCGAGTTCCGGCCGCTTATATGAAACAAGTTCTCCAGCCATCAAATAGTAGTCGCCAAGCTCCGAAGGCGGCGCGATCGAAAATGCATCGGTATCGACGGGTGGGTGAATAATGGTGGAAGCAGCCCCGTAATACCGGCTAATTCGCCGGGCAACTGTCGCCGAATTTGCAACGAAACTATCCACTCTCGCCGCGGAGGAAACGTCCCACATGCGCAAATAGTGCGCCAGCGGAGGCATCATAATGCGCGTAAAAAATCCCGCCTCGTTCCTGTACTCGTGGTACATGTTCCAGAGATAGCGCATCGGAGTGTGGCAGTAGCAGACATGGAGAGCATCCGGGCGCGCCACAATGCCCTTGGCCGGACCGGATTCGCTACTGATAATGAGGTCGTAGTCTCGCAGGTCAAGCTGCTCGAGCGCAAGCGGCATCAAGGGAAGATAGCTTTTATACATGCGCGCGGCGCGCGGCAACGCGTTGATAAACGTGGGGATGACACGGTGCCGACGAACCTTCTCGGAAACCTTATCCGGGACGTAGACGTGGGTAAAGATGTCGGCTTGCGGAAACAGTTCACACAGCGCTTCGACGACTTTTTCTCCGCCGCGCATGCCGACGAGCCAATAGTGAATGATCGCGACCTTCATCAGCGAAGCCTCAAGTTACCAACGCCTCTGCGCCAAATGTCTCATTCGTTCATCTCGGACTTTCGTTCGAAACGACCATCTTTATCACGTCGACAAGTTTCTCTCCTGCGCGGGTCCAGGTGAATAGACCAGCCTGTTGCCGGCTGGCGAGAGAACACTGCTCCCAGGCCTCAAGATCGCCTGCAAGTCTCCTGATCGCGCTCACCCATTGCCCGGGATCATCGGCCGAAGCAAAGAGTGCGGCCTTTCCGCCAACCTCCGGCAATGCTCCGCACGGAGCCAAGACCGCCGGACAACCCAGGACCATGCCCTCCAGCGGTGGCAGGCCAAATCCTTCGGTAGTTGACGGAAATGCGACGCACAACGCAGCTTCCAACAGTCCACGTAATTCACCGTCGTCGACCCTGCCGGTAAATGCGACGTTTGCTGAAACCGAATGCCCTGCCGCCTCGAACTGCCTTCGATCCGCGTCACCCACCAGGACCAGCCGCAATTCGCTGAGTGCCGGATCCGCGAATGCCTTTAACAACAAGCCGACGTTCTTGTGCACCTGAACGTTGGCAAGTCCGACAACAAATTTGCGACTCTTCAGCTGAAATCGCTCCAGGATCCCGGGACGCACCTCATAGCTCAGGATATGGTCTCCGCCATTCGGGATCACAGAAATCCGATCACGTTCGGCGACACCAAACCGGACCAGTTGCGTTGCCGTGAACTCCGACACCGTCAGTATTCTCGCATGCCGGTGACCTAGTATCGGGAGTACTCGTCGGTAAAAGCCCGCGAACGCCCTGGAATACGAACCGGGCGTGATAAAGACCTGGGCGTCATGGATCATTGTAATCGCGCCGGTACTCATCACCGGCCCGAGGTTACAGAAATTCAAGAGCAGGTCTGATCGAGCCAGTAGCGGAAGACTGAGTTGCTCCCACAACTGACCTGAGAAGACCCCACGGCGTTCCGTCTTCACTCCTGTTTGTTCTGGCAGATGGGCCGGTGCAACGACACAGAGAGCTTCCGAAAACAAGTCCGCCAAATCCCGCTCCCGACGAACCAACTGGTGAATGAGCTGGTCAGCGACGCGATGCACACCCGTCGGTCCAGCACCGAGATATTTGCCGTTGATGGCCAGCCGCCGAAAGGTCACAGCCCGACGCTCCAATCGTCACAGCCATAGGAGACCAGCTCGACGGTCGGACCTCCATTTGTTGGCATGAAATCATTGCTCATGGCTTCGCCGTAAATCAGGAAGAGGTTCTTGATGACGTCGTTTGTATGACCAAGCTCCGGGCAGAGCCGGGACAAGGCGTCTCTCTCCTCTATTGCCACACAAGCGACGCGCAGGACCACCTCATGACAACCGTGACGCAATTCTGCGCACTGATCTGTCTAACAGGCCCGCAACATTGCACTCAATACCATCGGGTCGGCCCGCCAGGTTCCACAAGAAAAACATCGAACTTACATAGGCGATCACGCCGACGCCGACAACAATCCCCAAGTGAGAGACAAGCTGATAATATCCTTGTCCTTCTCCGAGCCCGGCTTTCATCGGCATAATCAGAAGGGTCATAATGCCTGCACTTACGACAGGTCGCCATGTAGCCAGCAGCTGATCCCTGATGCGTAACCCGATCAATTCGCGCACGGTCAACATTGCACATCCACTAATCACCAAAGCCGTGATTAGACGGGCGCCTAAGACTCCAGGTATTCCATAGCAAAGTATCCCAACAAGCATGAGAGGGAACTTCACAAGAAGTTCGATCACGGTCAGGCGGGTCACGAGTTGAACCCTCTGCGCGGAAAGCGCCAATGCCGGAAGAGGGCTCGTAAAGAAGGAAGGGATGGCGGCGATCGAGAGCCAACTCAGGATAGTTGCCGAGGTCAGCCATTTTTCGCCGAACGCAAGCCGCAGCAACGGCTCGGCGCAGATGCTCATCCCAACCATGATCGGGAGACTGAGCGCGACTATACCGACCGCGCTCTTCTGATAGGCTGCAGTCAATCTCTGCAGGTCCTCCCGGACGGAGGAAAAAGCCACGACGAGGGGCTGTATAACCTGGACCACGAATATTTGTGTGGGCAGTGCTACCAGATTTGAAGCCATCGAGAAGGCACCAATGGAGGAATGGTCCACGGCGTGGCCAAGCATCAAAGGGTCCATCTGCCAGACCAGCGCATTTATCGTCTGCCCAATCGTGGCCCAACGAAGATAGCTAGAGAAAATAGGCCATTCCTTCAGTGAGATCTTTGGCAAATGTGGCGCATAGCCGTAAGAGACGAAGAGCATGGTGATCGGGGACGCGATCGTGCCGATCGCGAGCGCCCAATAGTTACCGATCAACAGGGCCGCAATGAGCGACAATCCGAGGCCGCCCAGTTTGCCGATGACCTCTATCATCAGGTTCGGCCAAAAATCAAAGGCGATCGAAAACTCAATCATCCGAGGACTGCTAAGGCCTCGGGACGCTGGAGCGATACTAAGTGCGCAAATCAGCGGGATCAGCCTGTGGTCATGATATATCTGTGACAGAGGCCAGCTCGACATCAACAGGATTGATGCAAGTATGAGCCCTCTCAACAGCTGCAGTGTGAAGACGGTGTCATAATGGGAAGCGGACCGGGCGGGGAGAGCAACAAGTGCGAGTCCCAGCGGCAGTTCCATGATTGCCTCAACAATCATGACAATGGACATGGCGATTGCCACGACCCCAAAATCATCAAGAGCGAGCAGACGCGCGAGGACGATCAACGCCACAAAATCGATGCAGCGAGTAATCAATCGCGAGGCGATCATGACACTCGCACCAGTCGCGGTGCGGCTTCCAATATTGGGAGGCGAGGTGTTCAAAGCATCAATCGTTCATTTCAGGCATTGCCAACTACCACATTCTCCAGAAAGCGACTGCTCACGATTCGGCACAAACGTCAAACAGAAGGAATGACCGGCGCATTGCTTCGACGCGCTGGCCGCGGCTTGGCGACGCCACAGGTTAGGTCTATTCTCTGGATACTTGGAGTTCACCGTGACTGGATGGGTCCGAATATGCACCATATTGGCAAGATCGTTAGTACAGCACTTATCATCCTTTTGGCCAGCCTCTCGGAGCCGGCAGCGGCACGCGAGCGCCTCTATCCACTCACCCGATGCGGACCCGATTTGACCCAATTGTGCCGGCTAAAAGGCCGTTTCGAGGGCGCCCCGTTCCACTACAACCTCGCCATTCACCCCGGCTGCTTCAGGACCGCCACCGTTCAAACCCCTACTGGCGTAAAACGAGGTCTCCTGATGGTTTGCGGCGCGCCTGAAAGGGAAATGGTCTGGTGGTGGTAGTCGGAACCACCTGATTGAGTCCGGTCGGCTCATACTCAGTGTGGCGAATCCTGGTGTACCAGCCGTTGCATCTCTTCAAGATACAGTTCGGCGCTGCGCCTCCAGGAAAACAACGACGCGCGCCGCCTTCCTTTGACGGAAAGCGAGGCGCGAAGACCTTCGTTATTCGCAAGGCCGATGATCGTCTCTCGCCAACGATCTCCATCGTCGGGGGCCACGTATAGAACCGCGTCTCCCCCGACCTCGACGAGACTTGCTGCATCCGAGGATATTACGGGGCACCCCTTGGCCATGGCCTCCAATGGCGGAATGCCAAACCCCTCCGTCCTGGACGGGAAAACCAAACACAGCGCCCCCTCATACAGCGCAGCCAGTTCATCGTCGCTGACGAATCCCAGGTGATGAATGTTGGATCGCCTGTCTACGGACACATCCGCTGCGAAAATGGAAAAAGCCCCGCCTGCGACAACGATTTCGATCCCAGCTTCGTCAAGTGCCTCCGCTTGTTTGAGGATGACGTCGACGTTCTTATGTTTGGCAGCACTGCCAAGCACCAGGATATACGGACGTTTCAGGGCGTCCAGGATAGGAATTCTTGCGTTGTTTGCATCCCAGCGCAACACATGCTCGTGACCATTGGGCACAATGAAGATCTTGTCGGGCTGACTAACGCCGCATTTCACAAGCATGTCGGCAGAAAATTGAGATACGGTTGCAACCTTGCTCGCACGCCTGCCAATCAACGGCAGCAGCGCCCGATAAACCAACCCAAAAATGCGCGAATAGCTCTCCGGCAGAATGAAAGTATTTGCGTCGTGAATGCAGACAATGTGGCGTCGAGCGAGGACTGGCCCGAGATTTCCGAGGCTCAGCACCCCTGCCCGTTCGTAAAAAGGCAACACAAACTGGTCCCAGGCATGCCCCGTTCCGAACCAGCTTCTCGAAACATTAATGTTCGAGAGCGGAGGGTTCGTCTTGACGACCGGCGGTAAGATCAGCCGCAATGCGGGAGCCATTGCCGCCTTGCCGGTATCAGAAAGCAAACTGTCGAGCGCGCTCACAATTTCGAAGGCATAGCGTTGCACTCCGGTCATCCGCTGCGCCAAAAAGCGGCCATTGATCGCCCAGCACGGTTCCTTGATCCGACCGGTCGGAACAATCATTGCAGATATGCTCCGCCCACCCGAAGGCCGGAGCCCGAACGTTTTTGCCTCAAGGGCCCGCCTTGTAACTCGAACATCGTCATCTCTGCTGAGCAGCCGGGAAACCGATAAGCCGAAGAGATCGATCGCGGCAGAGAAGACCGATAGACGATGGCAAGAGACGATGGCAAGAAGTCTCAGCTAGAACGCGGTGTCGGAGAGGACGGCGGGCACTGTCAAAATCAGTATTTTTGCGTCAAGAGCCACCGACCAGTTCCTCGCGTAGAACGCATCATGAGCGACACGTTCAGCATAGGTAGTCGTGCTACGACCGCTAACTTGCCATAATCCGGTTATTCCGGGTCGGCAGGCAAGATATGCATGCACCGCGCTTGAATATCGCTCCAACTCCTCGTCAGTGACCGGCCGAGGGCCTACGAGGCTCATTTCTCCGCTCAGGACATTGAACAGCTGCGGCAGCTCATCCAGGCTCCATTTGCGAAGAAACAAACCCACCGCAGTTACGCGCGGATCGCGGCGAAGCTTGCGGCAGTCAGCCCATTCGGCGGCCGCAGCGGGATCCGACTCGAGCAGCTTCCGCAGACGCTCGGGCGCATCCGTCACCATGGTGCGAAATTTCAGACAGTCGAAATGGACGCCGTTGAAGCCGACCCGCCGGTGACGAAAGACCGCGGGGCCGGGCGAAGAGACTTTCGTGAGGATGAAACAGATCACCAGCAGCGGCGAGAGTACGATAATGCCGAACAAGGACAATATAATATCTAATATTCTCTTGTGAGTGATTCTGCCGGGGACCTGAAAGCCAAACCAAGCAAATTGCAGACTGCCTTGAGTCTCTACGAGGCTGTTCATATTGAATCCCGAAAAAGAACCGAATTTGGCCTTCTTCTAACTGTCCGCTAACCATGGAGCAAATTCAAAAGAGGTTTTTTTGCGTTGAGAATGTAGTTTGGCAGCCGGTGTTGCTATCTTGTTGTCCCCTCGGTTTGTAGGAAGTTCTCGGGCAGCGCGAAGCCGGACAACTACGGGTATGAGCTGTCATGATTGCTCGCGAGACCTGCCCTTACAGGGGCGACCGCGACATCCGTCATAGCGTGACAACAGAGGTAAGAGCGCGATTGGATCGGATCACGCTCTTACTTTGCGCTCATGCGGCGCTGCGGTCCGAGACGTTGCTTAGAGTGCCAGGATTCGATTGCTCAGATGAATGCTGGGGCGAGCGCTGCTTTCGGATCGTGGCTCCCTCGGTGGAGGATCTGGCCAGGCCGCAACCGAGCAATATCCCGAACACAATCAAGTACCCTGGTATCTGAAGGGAGAAGTCGATCATCGAGTGCAGATACGTAAGCGTCGCAATTCCTGCAATTGCAGCAAGCGAAGTCTGGTCGCGCCCCCCGGATCGCAGTGCGCCCTGTGCGAGAATGATGAGTGAAGCGATCGCTGCGAACACAATCATAGCGGCAATGGGAAGCCCCATCTCAACTGCGATTTCAAGTATGGTCGAATGAGCATAATCCCATACGCCCCAGCCACTAAAATCCTCCGTACGCAACGAGGGGAAGACGCCCTCGAAGGTACCAGCGCCCGCCCCGAGCAACGGGCGCAGGCGGATGGCTTCAATACAGAAACCGTAGACGGACCATCTCGCTTCATCAAAAAGGCCCTGGCTTCTAATTCTTCCAATCCCGCCTAACCACGCCCCGATAACGACGACCGCAAGGACACCCGCGCCAGCGAGATGCCAAGGATTCGGCTTGAGCTTTCTGGCGAACATCAGGCCGATCGCGACGAGCAGCCCGCAACAGGTAAAAATCAGTCCCCCCCGCGAGCCGGTCAAGAGCAAGGCAAGGAAACACGTCACCGCGGCTGCTGAACGAAGAACAAGACGAAGGGCGAGATGCTCATTGGAAGGGGCAAGTAACAACAAGCGAAGCGAGGACCATGGCAGCGATCGCCACGAAATGTTTGCCCAACAGAACCACAGAACGGCCCCTGCCCCGAGGAAGGTTGCAGCAGTGTTGCGGTTAACAAAGGTCGCCGTCAGGCTTCCCTGATAAGCAAGCTTCGGAGCCCACAACAGCATGTCTGGCGTCAGCGTCAGCGAAACCAGTCCATAGACGGCGTAGAGCAATATCGAGGCACCCGTCCACTGCACGAGCTTTCGTGCGCCGTATCGAGATGTGCCCGCGAAGAATCCGCTCTGAAACGATGTCAAAAAGAGCACGAAATGCCCAATGGCAATCGGCGGAATCTCAGCACGACTCGAGATTCGCGAGCCAAGGTTGAGCCCAAGCAGCTCATTGGCTCGGCGCCAGATCGGATCGTCAAATCGATCAATCAGATGTGGAGTAACCTGAATGACCGCGACGAGCGCGTACACAAAGCAGAGGGCGAGAAACAATGACAAGATGCGCGCCTGGCGTACGCCGACCGGCGCTGCCATGCCAAGCAGTGTACTGATCGACAGCAGGACCGTCCAAATCGCGATCCACAGTTGATCAACCGATCCAAAGAACAGCGGAGAAAGAACTAACGCACCGATCGTCAGCCTCAGTTGAACCGACCTGACTGCCTCCATCGGAGGCTTCGACTGCAGGTGCTCAGCCATTGCTGCACGATCGAAGCGTTCAGTTTGTGTCTACCACTTCGTCCTTGCCGCCCCGTGGACACCAGTCGTCGCATTGGCCGCAGCGCTGGCGGTATTCGCGGTGTTGCCAATGAGAGTCAGCAGTTTGTAATAGTCAACCACCCTGGCGTTCGCCACGAACATGACATCCCTCATCCGCATCTGGAAGCCAGCAGCCAACAGGTAGCCCGACGGATCGCGAAGATTGATATGATAGACGGTGGGAATTCTGTCGTGGGTGAACTTCTTTGTTTCAACACCCAGCTTCTTTAGCAAACTGCGATCCTCGTAGCGGTAGATAAAAACCTCAGCGGGATCTGACTGGTTGTCGTTCAGGCCACCAGCCTTGCCGATCGCCTGGGACAGCGTGAACGTTTCGGTGTCTAACGTGATTTCGGAATTGAAGCCGAACACATTCTGGTTGAGCGCACCAAGTGCAGTGAATGTAGGCTGCTCGCGAGTGAGGAAGATGACATCATTGGGCTGGATGAAGATGTTCTCACGCGGGTCTCGGACTACATGGCTCAGCAACACCTTCACCTGTTTGCCATTGCGCTGCAGCGTCACATAGCTTTCAATCGCTTCGAATTTCGGGCCGCCAGCGCGTGCTACCACTGAAAGCAGCCGTTCGCCCACGCTGTTTAGCGGCATAACGCCGGGCGCATTCACGTCGCCAAGAACGCTCGCCACGCTCGCGTGCTGCTGATTGAAGCTAACGACGACCTGCGGCTCAATTGCGCGGTTCCGCAGCCGTGCAACGGCGGCTCGCTGGATTTCTACCAGCGTACGGCCTGCGGCAGGAATTTCACCCGCATAGGGGATGTTAATATTGCCGTTCTGGTCCACCGCCTGCTGCGGCAAGTCAACGAAATTGCCAGGCCGGGCGCCCGCAGCCGTCGCTGGCGTGAAAAGACCGCCCGGCGCCGCCTCAAAGATCGATATATTGAGCACGTCACCAACGCCAGCAACTTGCTCGGTCTTGGGACCCTTGTCCGGAAACGCGCCTTGGAATGTGATCAGATTCGGCCGGGAAAGAAGACCGATCGTATCAGCGCTGATATCGACAAGAGCGTACGGCAACGCAGTCTTGGAGCGCACGCTATCCGTCGAAAGGCCCTGGATTGCAAGGCTTTTCGGCCCGGTCCCCGGCAGTTCCGAGCACGCGGGCAAAGCCACCGCTGCAATAGTCACGACAAACCACGGTATCAGCGTCCGTGCAACGGTACGATCATTGACCTTCGTCGACAGCCGTCCGTCCAGACGCAGCCACCCACTCCTAAATGACGCAAAAACCCGGGTAATCAAGATCAACCCTCAGACGCACACACGCACACTATACTATACGGCTCTTAGTTTGTTAGTTTGCCCGTCAGTCGTCAACCGGACGGTAACGGATGGAGATATAGGCTCGAGACTACATCCGTTCGGTCTTACAAGGCGTTTCCTCTGCGTTAAAGGTCGAGGACCTTAACAACGCCGGTTTTGTGCCACTAGTGGCATTCGGGCCACAGCGTTGCGTGGCGATTTGAAAGTCGCGTAGCAAATTTCGGTCGTTAGACAGGGCACCTTTTCAATTGCCACGATTACTCACTCACGCGGCGGGCCGAACCGCCAATAGCGAGCCAACAAAAGTGCCCTTTCCGCTTTCGGGTGTCGAACGACTCGACGTAGGAGGACGTGTCCCCAAGTTACCGGCGGGCATCAGAATTTATGCAATTGGGGACATTCACGGTCGTCTGGACCTGTTGGAGGAACTGCTGCGTCGGATCGATCAGGACATCAAATCCCGTCCGATTGGTAGACCGCTTTATGTTTTCCTGGGCGACTACATCGATCGGGGTAAGTCTTCGCGCCAGACAATCGATTGGCTGATCGAACACAGCCGGAATTCCGAAACCGTGTTTCTGATGGGCAATCACGAACAGATCGCCATCAAATGCCTCACGAATCCCGATCTTTTTGACCAATGGATGCGACTGGGTGGCCTGGAAACCCTGATTTCGTACGGGGTCGTCCCCGAGGCCACGGGGTCCGTGGGACGAAAAATCGTCGAGATGCAAGTGGCCTTCCACACGGCGCTGCCTCAATCCCATCTGCGGTTCTTTCGGAATCTACAGCCTTGCTTTTCTTGCGGGGATTTCTTTTTTGCGCATGCGGGGATAAAGCCCGATGTAGACCTATCCCGGCAGGAAGAGAGAGATCTGCTCTGGATTCGAAACGCCTTTCTGTCTTCGAATAAGGATTTTGGAAAAATCATCGTCCACGGACACACGCCGATCCATGACATCGAGGTTAGGCCCAACCGGGTCAACATTGACACTGGCGCATTTGCAACCGGTCGACTGACCTGCCTGGTCATTGACGAAGAATCTCTATCTGTAATCGACGTGTGTCGTGCCAACGGTGACTGAGTCTCCCGAGCCGAAGGCGAAAATTCCTGAACAACATTGTTGAGCAGGATCACCCTACCATCAAGCGACGAACTCGCCCCATGATGGGCTTCAAGGGTCTGCACGGTGTCGCCTTTCCGCACGACGCTGGCCGCAGCACCCCCGCGTTCAGGGGAGTGACACCCAGGCTGAGATGATCTAGCACCTATCGGTGGTCGGGATACGCGGTTCTGGCCACGTGGCCCCAAGCCTGTGGCGGCCAAGTTGGAACAGGAGTCATTTACATTTTCTTCGGCCGCAATGGCCATTCCAGAAAGATCGAGCCCCCGGTCAATGTATACGGACCCCGATCACCTCTGGATGTCCGATGCGGGCTGGGTCGAGGGAAACGTCGTTGCGGTGCCCAGCTACCGGAGATCTCTGGTGGGGGCGGGCGGCAAGTACCCGGCCCAAAACTAATTGCCTTGAGCGCACCTATTCTTTCCGCGCCCCACGACATGGGACTAACTCATGTTAGGCAAAAGAGTGGCAAACTCCACCAAATGCGCAACCGTTGCGCCTTTGGCGCTTTTGTGCGCGTTCATGCCACATTTATGACACCAATAGTCGCATTGCCGGTCAGAAAAAGCGGCAAATTCATGACAGCGCAACCGCATCGAGCGGTCGGCCGCCGTGTGCAGCGCATGCTCTTGCAATGAAAATACTCAATTCGAGCCAGAACTAGAAGATCATTTTCTCATCTGCTACGGTTCGCGCGTCATTCGAGTGCGGCATTCTGAGGCCCGCTCGCACCGGACGGGGGCTGTAAAAGGAGGAACATGGCCGAACAACCTGTCGTTCTTGTTACGGGAGGCGCTGGTTACATAGGGTCACACTGCTGCAGAACGTTGATCGCCGCCGGGTACCAGCCTGTCGTTTACGACAATCTCTCAACGGGGCACCGAAACTTCGTTGCGGGCCCCCTTATAGTCGGAGACATCCTGGACGAACGAATGCTTGTACGAAGCCTTGCTGAACATAAGGCTTCGGCAGTGATGCATTTTGCAGCTGCCAGCGTTGTTGGCGAATCCGTTGCCGACCCACAGAAATATTACGTCACTAACGTTCAAGGAACGCTTTCACTCCTGCGCGCCATGCGTGAAGTCGGTTGCCGTCACATTGTGTTCTCGTCGACTGGGGCCGTTTACGGCAAGGCCGATAGCAATGCGCTGATCGAGGAGTATGCCGGCAGGCCGATCAACCCGTATGGCGTGTCAAAATGGATGATCGAGCAAATACTCAACGACTATCGCAGCGCCTACGGATTCGGTGCGTTCTGCCTGCGCTATTTCAACGCGAGCGGTGCGGATCCCTCCGGCGAGATCGGCGAATTGCACGATAACGAGACTCACCTCATTCCCCGCGCCATGATGGCGCTGCAGGGACACCTCACTGACTTCGCGATATTTGGCGACGATTACGATACGCCCGACGGAACAGCGATCCGCGACTACATTCACGTCACTGATCTGGCAGCGGCGCATGTGGCTGCCCTCGAACTCCTGCTTGACGGACATTCAGGCGGAAGCTTCAATCTCGGTACCGGCTCAGGATACTCTGTATATGAGATTCTGACGGCGATCGGACGGGAGACCGGGCGCGAAGTCCCTTGTGTCGTTAAGCCTCGTCGGCCAGGCGACCCGGCTTATCTTGTGGCGGACCCCTCCGCTGCACGTAAGACACTCAAATTCTCCCCCCGCTATTCTGAGCTTTCGACGATTATCCGAACTGCGTGGGCTTGGCACAAAAGGGCACATCCGCCATTGCGGCGATGATCCCGTTCGACGAATCCCGAACATCAAGTTGCAGGCTTTCGGGGGCAATGGTCGAGATTCTTGGAGCCTCATTAACGGCCCCCCGGTGACCAGCGAAACGTTCTATCGCACTCTTCTGACCTTGATCTCATTTACAAGGAATTCATTGGGCGACGAGATCCCGTTCAAACGGAAGTTCCATCCCCATGCGCCAACAAAATTAGCGTCGTCCACTCTCCAGGTTATTTCGTGCCACCCGTCTCCCGCGGGAATGCGACGATAGTCTGTGTCGACGTAACCGTTACGCGATTCATAGTTGAGACTCATGCCGGCGTCCTCGTCGGGCGCCACACGTCGGACTACCGCAGTAATTTCGAATGTCCGTGCTCCGAACGGGGCAAATTGCGGGTTCACCCAAAAATAGACGTAGTGTCCCTCCCCGTCCGGTCTCGAGAAATCAGTTCGGCGCCACGTCACATCCGTGATCGTCGTTTGCGGATTAACCTGCGCGACGCCATTCTCAACGTTGACCGCACCCAGCCATGCCGTGGCAAGTTCCACCCGAGAATCGCCGCTGGCCCAAGAATACGGCTGCGTTTTCTGACCTCGCGCTTTTTCGACCAATTCGGCAGACAGGCCGGTAAGCAAGACCGGCGTATCGGTTAATGTGAGCTCCCTGCCAGCAGACAAGAGCTTCGTCTCCCCCTTTAGATCTACAAGGCGGATTTCCGAGTCGAATGTCAGGCTGATCTCGCGTCTGGCAGGGGCCCAGGCAACCAATATCGGCTGGTCTGCCGTGTCGAAGAGAAATCCGTAGCCGCCGCTGCCGAGCGCCAGCCAACCCGCCGGCGTTGGCTCCGAACCGAGTGAATCGGTTAAGACCTTCAAGGCAATGTATGATGGCCTCGGTGTCATATCGAGGCGAAGAAGACCAAAACTCTTGTCCCGTCCGTAGGACGGGCCGCGCGCTTCAAACCAAAAGACCCGCGCGAAGCCAGAGGCGACCGCCAGTACATAGGCCTTTACCAGCGATGCCCCCTGCGCCGCATCCAAGTGGGCGTCAGGACGTTCCGGCGCGGTCGAGCCGAGCTCCGTTATCCAGAGTGGCATGCCTTCGGGCTGATGGTTGGCCGCAAGCATCTTCCGCAACGTCGCCGCCATGTTCAAAAACTGTAGCTCTCCACCATCCGAAAGCCGCTCCAGGACCTCATAGGGATGGATGCAGACATAATCGAAATGGCCACCAGCGCCTGCCTTGATCGCTGCGTCGAGAAAGCCGACATCGAAATTGGCCACGCTCATGCCGATCTTGGCCGTAGGATCCACTTGCTTTGCGGCAATCGATGCTTCCCGCACAAGCTCCGCATAAATCGCGGGCGTGCCGTTCTCCGCGAACGAGCCGTTGAATTCGTTCCAGACCTCCCAATACTTTATGTCGGAATGATATCTTTGGACCAATCCCGCGACGTAGTCGCGCCAGAACTGAATGTCCTTGATCGGAAATTTCCGCGTGCCGCCGTCTGCCGACGCCCACGGAGCAAGATAGGCAAAGCCCCCAAGCACGTGAAGTCCGTTAGATCGTGCGTTTCGCACAAGGGCATCCGGCAAGGCAAAATTCCAATACCCCTGTTTGGGCTGGATCGTCTGCCATTCATAAAAGGCACGGAGCCATTTGACGCCCGCGTCTTTCAGAACTGGATTAAAGACCGGATAGGCCGACAACAACTCCGCCCCGCTCCCCACTCCCCACGGGCTTAGATCGTCACGCGGATCCGCCACCTGCTGACCAGTTCCCTCGGCTGACGCCACCCGACAAGACGCACAAAGGATGAGAACTACGAAGAATGAGATACGAAAAGCTGTCTTCAGGATCCATCGTGATGACCTATCGGGTCGAGGGATGTTGTCGCCAAAACACATCGTCAGTCCTTGATCACGCATCGCGCAGCGGAGTCTAACCAAGCAAGCAAGGTGGTGCTAATCAAGTACGACCGAAGCAGGCTTCACGAATGAATGATCCGTTCGTGCCACCAAAGGGCTGGCTTGGGCAGCGGTGACGTTGACTGTGGCGAGCGCGGCAAACGCAAAAAAGGGCAACCCGAGGTCGATGAAGCCGCCGGATGCGCTGGCGGCGATAAGCCAGGCGAAACATGCGGATCTCGCCGCGGCCTGCATCGCCAAAGTTTCCGGCGGCGCTGGAGCCTTTTTTCCAAACCAGATCAAGAACAGGAAGAGCCCGTAGGTTATGGCCCCGGGAATACCAAGACTGCCGATCACCGCAACTGGAAAGCTGGACGCGCGCACGCTCCCATTGCCGGCACCGAGACCAAATGTGTCGAAGAAATTCTGAATAGCCTGACGATTCCATGACGATCGCTCGATACCCGACGCGGTTGACATCTTGTTGAGCAAAAAGTTGTTCAACACATCTCCGACGTATGCGTAAGATGCATCGTCGAGGCAGATCAAGATAACAATAAGGGCCAGTAGAAAGGGCAAACAGACCAGGAAGGCCAGCATCACTGGCCGGATGGGACGAGACATGAATTTGAAGCCGATGACGGCAAGCTGCGCACACAGATAGACCGGCAGTGCCACATATGCTGTGGTCGACGTGGAAATCAGCAGGGCAAGCAACGACAAAATGCTCAGCGAGACCGTCAGACGGGTTGCAATCCCGTTGAGCCAGAGCGTCGTCGCAAAGGCAAAACACCCCAGCGTAAAGTAGCTGAAACTCGAAGTTTCAACAAAAGAACCGATAATCCTTCTGACGCCACCAACGTCGTTGTCGCTCAATATCGAGTAGGTCGAGTTCCTGATGAAGGACATCAACTCGGTTGTATTCGTCGTATATGTCGCGACGTCCAGGGCGGCAAACGCCAAATTCAGAATGACGCACATCAGCGCGGCTCGCCCCAGACATTTCCGTCCCGCCTCGCTGCTTCCGAAGCCCGAAATGAGCACGAAGCAAACACAATTCCCGATGAAATAGATCGACTGAGTCAAATTCGAAGTCGCAGGTGCGAGCGGAGCGGCGTAATTCTCTGCCTGAGCCCGCACGGCAAATGCCATGGTCTGCCCCAGAAAGAGCCGCGGCATCATATACGCGCCTATCGCGGCGTACCCTGCTGTGATCACCAGCCAGAAGCCGGGGCTGCCCCTGCTCATCGCACGCAGCGCCGCGAGACGGGTATCGCGGCTGGCCAGCAGCTTTACACCGAGAAAGCCGAGAAGGAGATGCGACGGCTGGATCGTGGTTCCCCCAAGACCAGTCAGGATAATCGCGGCCGCAGCGCCGAGCAGCGTCGTCCCGAAGAACGCGTAAACAATAAAGTTCGGCTTGGCGAAGTAACCGATCACTCCCAAAACAAGGGCGACCACGCCTATCAGCTCAATCGACATCTGATTGCCAGCCCGTTCAATCCCAGTTCATTCAGTTACCGAGTAACAGAATGCTTCGCTCCGTCTATGCCTCAACTGTCCAGTCAAACGCCGCGCCGCGTCAGCCGAGTTCCAGAATCCGCTGTGGCGAGATACGCCCCGTGACGAGATCGCGCAGAGCCAGCCAGTTCCCCTTCAGACGTCCTCGGCGATCGATCCAGGGCTCCGGCCGGAAGCTCCTGCTCACATTGGCCGCCAAGTTTCGTAAGATAAGGGGTACGCCAAACCTGATAGACATCGTGCCTTTGTGGATCAAATAGACCGGATTAGCAATTTGCGAATAGCCGAACCGAACGCCTGAGGTGCGTCCGCTCTTTGCACCCAAATGGACGCCTCGCAAGGTATTAGCCTCTACGATGCGGCCAAAGCCTGCGAGTTGCCTGGAAAAGTCGATGTCTTCCTGCCAGCCGTAAAGCGGCAAAGCCTCGTCGAACAACAACCCGTGCTGGCGGATAGGGGGCATCCGAAACGCCATGTTGCAGCCATATGTTCCAAAAGTTGGAGCGAGTGCCAGATCCGTCGGCTTTGATAGATCGGCAGTGATCAGCCCGAGCGCCGCCTCTGCTTCCAGGCCCGGACCGCCTACGCCGTCGTAGATCGGTCGGCCGGTTACCGCGACGACATCCAAGTTGTCGAAGAATATCCGTTCAAGCTCTTCCAGATAGTTCAGCCCTGGGAAAAAATCGTCATCAAAAAATACAATGAGATCCGCATTGCACGCTGCAGCCAGGATCTGATTGCGTTGAACCGCAGACCCACGCTTGCCGCTTTGAACAGTCGTCTTGAACGGGAGATGTTCAAGCAGCTCAAGATCCACGTCTTCCGGGCTCACCGGGCTAACGATGAGAATATCCGGCTGGCGCGTCTGCCGCGCGATCAGGTCCAGCGTGTAACCAAGGATATGTTTTCTGCCCGCGGTGGCAATGCCGACGGCAATGCTCATTGGGGTCGAATGCCCAAGTCCGTCGTCCGTGGCGGCTGTTCTCAATGTGTTGTCCATCGTTATTCTAGGATACTGTTTCGCGTCATTTGGCTTCCCATGTCTCGCCGCCAACGAAAAGGCGCGCTGGTATTACGGTTTGCGCGCAAACGCCCATACCATCACTGGAAAATCCGGTTCATTGTGCAACGAGCCGAAGCCGCGTTTGCGCCAACGGCCAAAATTCGCGCGGACGCAAGCCGAATTGCCCCAGGAGCCTGTTTGGATTTCGCCCCGCGCAAAGCCGCCTTCTTGCAAGAGGTAAGATAGCCCCAGTTCCGTCCATCGATTGCAATCAATCGGCACGCTATGCACGCGCACCAAAAACGGCGTCGCAATGACGAAATGACCACCAGGGCGCAGCATAGCGTAAACGTTTTTTGCAGCGCGCACCGGCCAGGGCAAGTGTTCGAACACTTGATCGGCGATAATCAGGCCGAACTGGCGCCCCAACGTTTCGGCGCAAATATCGAAATCTGGAAACTGCGTCTCTGTGTACGTCTTGAAGTCGAAATTCCGTCGCCATTGGGGTCCACCGGAAATCTCAAGCGCGTCCAACTGGCTTGGATCAAGATTGCGAATATAGTGGAAGCACTCGCGGTACATCACCTCGCGAACCCAATCCGTGGTGCCAAAGCCCGCCGCCTCCATTAAGGGACGCAGGCGGTCCTTAAGCTTGGGATGGTTCTTCAGAAAATGAAGCGGACGATCGCGAAAGCTGACTCGGACTTTTTCATCTACGGCGGGCATAGAAACATTCAGTCTTTCTATAGTTGGCGGCCAATTATTATTCATAGAAGACGAGCGAGCAAGCTTTGCTGCTTTTTGTCTTTCCGTCTTTTATGAACGACGCTTTTGGCTTTACTGAATTTTCATTGTTGCTCCGTAATCCTACGGCGCAGGCCGCCTAACCTTCAAAGTTCAATGCCACCCCGCTGCAACCGAGTTCCAATATCCGCTGCAGCGAAATTCGCCCGGTGGCAGGATCGTGCAGGCCCAGCTGGTGCCCGGGAACTCCGTGAAGCGGCAAAGTCTCGTCGAACAACACGCCATGCTGGCGGATAGGATGCTTCCCATCTTTTTTCAATCTTTTGGCGACCGCACGATGAAGTCGTAGCGCCGGCCAAATCTGGACTGAACAGATATTCCCCCTGCCCGCGAGCAAAATCATCCGCTCAACCGAGGCAACGACGCCCGGTTTCGGTCTGCAACAGCTGCCCGCTCTGCTCAAAGCGCCAACCGCCTGGTTGACCGCCGACCACAATGCCGCCCCGTTCATTCGGCAAGCGGCGGCGAACTTAAGATTATACGTTGGGCCTGGCCGTAGGACCTGTCAGCGAAATTCGGGGGCAAGGTAACTGGTTGCAGTTTCGTCGATCCTGCTCGCCGAAAGTTCGGCTGCGCAGCCGAACGTCATGCCATCATGTCGCCGGAATAGGTCTCGTGAGGGTGCCTTCACGAACGGTTGCAGGAAGCGGCGTTGCTCACGATTGGTCCACGCTTTGCATCTCTGAATGGATTTGTAATGAAGGGAAAACTTTCGCCGAACACAATCGCGCTTCTTGATGCATCGCGAGGTCTCGCTGCGGTTTACGTAGTAGTTCACCACATCGCACAATTCAGAGAATGGACGGGAATCGCCCGTATCGCCTTCAAGTTCGGCCAAGAGGCCGTAATCGTATTTTTCTTGCTGAGCGGATTCGTCATCTTTGCGAACGAATACAACAGGATTGAATCTGATCTCGCCGGTTATGCCGCTCGAAGGACGAGGAGGATCTACCCGCCGTTGATGATTGCGCTCGCATTGTCGACGGTCGTCTTTTATTTCAATGGAACTCTGGCGGAACATTTCGATCTGCGAAGCCTTGGTGGAACGCTTCTTGGACTTCAAGACATTGAGAGGCTGAAGCCGGGCGTTATCGTCGCGCCATATCTCGACAACGAGCCGCTTTGGTCGCTGTCCTACGAAATAGCTTTTTACGTGTTATTTCCGGCCGTCTTGACCCTTTGGAACAAGAACAAATGGCTCACCCATGCTATCGGCCTGGTGTGTTGCGCCTCGTATCTCGGTTTCGCGCAATTTCCCAATCATTGGCTGCTTGTCGCAGCGTACTTTCAAATCTGGTGGACCGGCGCCATGATAGCTGATGCCTATCTGAACGGCCATCGATCAATCAGGGCGATAATGGCCCCGCTGCTGTGGCTGGCGGCGGCAACCTTAGCCGCCGCTGGCGTCACTATTCTCGGTGGTGACTACCAACTCTATCGATATCCGTTGCTTCAATTCAGGCACTTCGGCTTCGCTCTGTTTGCCGTACTTGTATTCTTCGGACCTGTCGGAAACATCATTGGCAAGCTTTCCGCGCGCGCCGCTCGACCGGCAACGCTGCTCGCCTCGATTTCTTACGGCATATATGTGTTTCATTACCCGCTGGTGGTCCAAGCCAATCTCGTACAGACCACGTCCGGATTACTGGGTATGGCCCTATGCCTCATCGCCGTTTCGATCATGGGCGACCGGCAAATCAGCCTGCTTATTCGTAGACGCCGCAAGACAGCGGATGCCAACGCCTAGCTTGCGCCAGCGCCTGATCCGCAGGTGTGGTCCGCCCTTGCGAAAAAACCATTGCAAACAATGACTTGAAGCGCGATAGCAATAGATCGTGAAATCATCGCGCTTTAGGTCTAAGAACGAGGGTCTTCCAACGCGTCGGAAATGCTCGCTACGATCGAGTTCCCTTCTTATCGGGCCATTGAGAATAGTTCACTTGGGCCTGATGAGCGCTTGAAGCCGGTAGAATGGTCATGTATGGCTATTTGAAGTCTTTTTAATGGTGGCTGGCCATTGGGGTTTGTGTGATGTGGGCAGGCTTCGTTCGCGTTGCGTTCGGCGCGCAGTTACTGCTTGTGGGTACCGTTAGCAATGTGTGGGCCGTTTCCTGCGTGACTCCACCCCTTTCCGGTGAGGCCATCGAGCAGTTCAAAGCCAATCCTCAGGCCTTGGTTGCACCCGAGTCGGATGCCCACGCTGTCGAAACTCTTGCGCGGAATCTCGCGGGGACTGACGCAACACTGACCCCCGATATCATCCACGTAGCCGAAGCTACGACGCACCGGTTTCGGTCAGCGATAGCTGCTGGCCTAGCTCAAGCGGCAACTGCCTGTTCGACTGTCGACCTCAAAGCCGCCCAGCTCATTCAGCAAGCGGTCGCCGCCTACCACGATGATACATTTCAGAGTGCCTTTGCGGCAGTGACTGAGGATCTCTCCAAAGCGGCCCCTGGCGTTGCAGCGGCGAGCGCAACGGCGTCCGCTGGCAGTGTTGCCGTCACAAATCCAAATGGATCGCGCGATGTATCCACAGCTCCGGGCAGTGGGGGTGTGGCCGTGTTTTTCCAGATCGCACCTTCGACCCTGCAAGGGTCAGACTCGATGATGACCGCGGCAAGTCCGGTGAGCGCCACGCGTTGAAGGCGACGGGCGGCTCCACCCGCCGCTACTCAGACTTAGATGGAGTGGAGGGATACGGAATGAACGTGGCCGGTCAATTTTCAGCGTATGCGCTGGCGACCGACAATGACTCGACCAGTGACTCCGTGTCTCTGATTCAGGTTGGCAACTTTCTGACCAGGCAGTGGCGTTACATTGCATTGGTCACCGGCCTGTCGATCGTCCTCGGTATTGGATACATCGCCCTGAGCCCTTCGAGGTACACCGCACAGGCAGATTTGATCATCGACACCAAGAGGACCTCGTGGGCCCAGTCTCAATTGGCGGTAGGAAATCAACCAGCTGATGAAGCGGCGGTCGAAAGCGAAATAGAGACAACAAAATCCGAGAAGGTTGCGATTGCCGTCAGCCACCAATTGCGACTGACAGAGGATCCGGAATTTGTTGGCACCGACAATAGTCTGACGCCTCGCATCTTTTCGCTCTTGAGACTCGGTGTATCGCCCGGATTGACGGATCAGGAAAGAACGCGTCGTGTTCTGGCCGTTCTGAAAGACAATTTGCGCGTCACCCGTCTGGGACGTAGTTACATAGAGCAGATCGCTTACACATCGCTTGATCGGGAAAAGGCCGCAAGGATCGCGAACGCGTTCGCGGACGCCTATATCGAAGATCAGATGGGAGCCAAGTTTGAGACAACGCGCCGGGCCAGCGTCTGGCTTGAGGAGCGGATGGCCGAGCTTCGCAAGCAGGCCGCCGATGCCGACAGGGCGGTGCAGGACTTTAAATCCGAGAACGGCATCATCATCAGCACTGAGGGAAAACTTGCGAGTGACGTCGAGCTCGATCACCTGGGTGCGGCGCTCGCGAAAGCGCGCGCGGACACCAGCCAGGCCAAGGCGAAACTCGATCGCATCGGGCGTGTCCTGGAAGGGCGCACCGACAAAGAGGCCCTCAACATCCCGGACCCCGTTATTACGGATGCGCTGAGCAATCCCGTGATTACCAAGCTTCGGCAGCAGTTCCTTGACGACCAAAGCAAGGAGGCGGAGTGGAGCGCCCGTTATGGGGCGGATCACCAGGCGGCGCGAAATCTGCGGACGGAGATGGCGGCCTTGCAGCAGGCGATCTGGGACGAAATCACCCGCATTGCGGAGAGCTACAGAAGCGAATACCAGATCGCAAAGACGCAGGAAGCCTCGATTGACAAACGCATGGCCGAGGTTTTTCAGCAATCGACGCAGACCCGACAGAAGCAGGTGAGCCTGCGCGAACTGGAGACCTCCGCGAAGACGTACCGCAACATTTATGAGAACTTTCTGTCTCAGTTCACGCAGTCCGTGCAGCAGCAATCATTTCCTTCGACTGAGGCGCGGATCGTAACGGCGGCAACCCCTCCTCCTTCGCGGAGTTCACCCAAGACCAGCCTCGTCTTGGCGTTAGCGACTATTTGCGGTCTCGGTCTAGGTGGACTCACGGGCTTTGTCCGTGAGCAGATGAGCCGTCAAATCCATACTCGCGCGCAACTCGAGAGCCTTCTCGGCACGAGCTGCCTCGCGGTCCTTCCTGCGTTGGCTCCGAAACGTGTGATCGCAGCGAAACCATTCTCGTTGGACGGCCTGACAAGCGCTGCCAAATCGTTCTCTCTAGGCGGCCTGATAAACGTGGCCTCAAGACGAGAGGCCCCCAGTGAGCTGGGCGAGCAGGAAGAAGCGCCGGCGTTTCAAAAGATAGGCGAAGCCGCACCATTCTCAGCGACCGCCGAGGCATTACGGTACATCAAAGTCGCAATTGATTTGCATCCGTCCGAGCCCAAGATCATAGGCATCGTTTCGGCGCTCCCCGGCGAAGGAAAGACCACCGTATCGGCGTCGATTGCTGCTTTCCTCGCGAAGAGCGGTGGTCGCACGCTGCTGATCGACGCGGATTTGCGAAACCCGTCGATGACCAACGTGCTGGGCTTCACTGAAAAGCCTGGACTGGTCGAACTGGTTGCGGACAAGACGCCTTTTGACGACCTGGTTATTCGCGATTCCAAATATATGTTCGATTTCCTCCCTGCTTGCACGCGTGTCAGGCTGTCTAACAGTTCAGACATTCTGAACGCGGCGGCAGTCAAGCAGATGCTCAAGACCGCGAGGAGCACCTACGACTACATCCTGGTCGATTTGCCCCCGATCCTTCCAGTGGTGGATGTGAAGGCAACCGCAGCCTTATTTGACGCCTTTGTGCTGGTCGTCAAATGGGGCAGCACACCGAACGACGAAATCGTCAAGGCGGCTAGGGCCTCGCCCACCTTATCGGAACGGCTGCTCGGAACCGTACTCAACAACGCTGATGAAATCGTTATGCAGCGGCTCGAAGGATCTTCGGAAAGGCGGTACCACGGCTACTACGCCGACGAGAAAATCTCCCCAGAGGCCGACTAAGGGTGCCGGTTCAGGCAAATCGAAGACGCGTTCTGAGACTTTTCACGCTCGCCGTCGGGTGCGCGGCGTTCGCTTGGGGAATTTCGAATTCTCTCCGCGGCGCATCTGCGGACTTTTTTCGAAATGTGGAGACAAATCTCCTGCGATTTGAAATCTTCAGCCCTGGTACGGCCAACCAGATGCTCGCGGACTCGGCTGTGCAGGATGTCTTCGACTGCGATGATCACTCACAGCGAGCCCTGTTGCTTCTGGAAGTGTCCCTTGCTGAAGCAGCTTTGCGTTCTGGGGCTTCGGCGGAGTACGATCAGCATATACGGTCTCTTGAGACCCGCACTCGCCGGGCTCTGGGCTGCTCTCCTCGCAATTCCTTCGCGTGGCTAGTGGCGTTCAGCTTGCAGGTCCAACACGGCGTCTTGAACGAACACGCGTTCGATCTTCTCGACATGTCTTACAAGACCTCCCCCAACGAGACGTGGGTGGCCGCACGCAGAATCATGGTTGCGGCGCCTGTGGCGCTTACCGCGCCAGAACCGGTACAGCGCGCCATCCTGGCGGAATTCCAGAATCTTGTGAGGCATCACTATGTTGAGGTGCCCGCCCGCGTTTACATCAATGCTCCCGCCCCGCTCCAGGCACTGCTTCGCTCGCGAATCGATGAACTTGATCCGCCGAGCCAAAGAGCATTTTCTGACGCATTGGAAAAACTTCGTCCTTAGCGTTTCAAGATTCACGCCGCCGAAACTACAAACTCGACGTCAGGTCGGCCCTCCGGCGCGCTACGCCGGACGGATCTCTTGCAGCTCGAGCCGGAGGATATCTGTTATCGCGTTGCGACGGGGAACAATCTGGTCAACCGGCCCTCCAATGCCGATGGCCATGGGAAGGTTCTGTTTGGAGACGACCGGCACAGCCGCAGCAATGACAGCCGCCCCAGGCGAGGCTGCGTTTATTGAAAAGGCTATCCCGTCACGACGAATCTGAGTGAGTTCGGGCATCAGTTTCTTGATCTGTACGCGCTCGGCGCCATCGGTTCTGGCATTGATACGCTGGACGATTGCCACGATTTTGTTGTCCGGATGCTGCGCAAGCAACGCTTTACCGACAGCAGTGCGGCACAGCGGCCGCAGCTGGCCGATTCGCATGACCAGTTGCACAGGCATCAACGCCGGAACAACCTGAATATATTGAAGGTCGATTCCGTTCTGTATGCCAAGAACGACAGCACCTCCGGTTTGGTCACGTAACCTTGTCATCAAGGAAGTGAGCTCGGAGCCACTGAATTGCAGCTCGCAAAACCAACTCGCGGTCAATGCCAGACGAAGCGTCGGCTGGTAGGTACGTTGTTGCGCGTCGCGCTGCATGTATTTCAAATCATGCAGGCATTTCATCAGTACGGACGTGCTGGATTGGGGGAAATCCAAGGCCTTGGCAATCTCCCCTATGGTGGCGGGACTGCGACGCTGGGCAAAGAATTCAAAGACTTCGATCACGCGCTTCGCCGATTTGATCGAATGCCCCTCTCGCACTGAGCTCTTCGTTTTAGCCACCTTCTGTCCTTCAAGGCTGACACGGCAGGAATATTGATGTGGTGACCCAACTTCGGCTTTCGATCACCAACGTCAGAAAGAGGCGGCGCGAGCGAGGCGGCTCGGTAGCGGATGGCCAACCACCCGCTCGGCAACAGCACTGGCGCGAAGAAGCAAACCAAGATCGGTGCCAGTCTCAATTCCAAGGCGCGCGCAAAGGAATACTACCTCTTCGGTAGCTACGTTGCCTGCCGCGCCTTTTTGGTTGGCGAACGGGCAACCACCGAGACCGCCGACCGCGGTTTCGAATCGATCGACCCCTTCGAGCAGTGCCGCGTAGACGTTCGCAATCGCGAGGCCCCGCGTGTCATGCAGATGCAGACTTATCCTTACATCTGGCGCTCGTTCACGAATGGCTGTCACCGTCCTTCTGATGAGGGCAGGATCCGCCCACCCCATGGTGTCAGCGAGGTTGACAAGTTCAAGACGGCCGCCGGTCTCAAGGGCAATATCTGACAGGATACTGAAACGATCGAGAACACGATCGAGGGAGATCGCCCCTTCGTAATTGCAGCCGAAGGCTGCCATGATATTGCCGACGGTCACCTTCAATCCGAGTTCCTGATAGACCGCGGCCATCCTACGGGCAGCAGCAACGTCATCAGCCAGCGTTCGCTTCTGGTTACGGAGCGCGAAAGCTTCAGATGCCGACAGAACGATGTCCGGGATAAGCGTCAGTTTGGGAGCGTTCATTGCCCGTCGCAGACCCACATCGTTCAAATAGACTCCAGTGTAGGCTACGCCCGGTTCCTGCCGCACCGATTCAAGAATACGCTCCGCGTCCGCCATCTGCGGAACCTGCTTGGGATGCACGAAGGAGGCGACCTGGATGGTCTTCAGTCCGGTGCACCCGAGAGCCTCGATCAGCGACAACTTGTCTTCAAACGGGATCGCATCAGGGCGACCGATCCCCTCGAACTGGAAGCCTTCCCGAGGGCCGACTTCTACGATCTCGACGCTCTTGGGAAGCATGCCCTACTCCTTCTCAAGAATCCATTTCCCGTTATCGATGCGAACAAGGACGACTGCCCGCTCATCCATGCCCGCATGATCCGTCGGTGAGAAATTGAAGACCCCAGAATTGGCCGTCAGTTCGTGGGTCACCTCGATCTCATCGCGCAGCGCAATGCGGAACGCCTCTGTCCCCGGCTTCGCTTTCGCCAGCGCTGCTGGCAACGCCTTCTCGATAATGATCCACGCATCATAAGCCTGCGGCGCGAAAATCGAGCGATTCTCTTTGCCGAACTTTTCTTCGTAAGCGGGCATGAATTTCGCTGCGGCTGCCTTTGTCGGATGGGAGTCCGGCAATTGTTCCCAAACCAGGCTCGGAGCAACCCCAGCGATGGCACCATTCAGCGCGCGCCCTCCTACGCGCAGGAAATCCATACTGGCCACGCCGGAGGACAAATAGACCAATCCTTTGTAGCCACGTTGTGAAAGCGCCATAACGGGAAGTGTTGCAGGCGAGCCAGAACCGACAACCAGGATCGCGTCAGGCTTGGTGGAAATCAATTTGAGCACCTGCCCTGTCACATCGACATCACGCCGTGCGTAGCGCTCAACAGCCGAAATCGTCAAGTTCTCGCTGGCCGCTCGTTGGTTCAGTTCTTTGAGCCATCCCTCACCATAGGCATCATCGAAACCGATAAAGCCGATCGTTTTGACCCCATGCGACTTCATATGTTTGAACAACGGCCCGGCCATGATGGAATCGGAGGCGGCCGTTTTGAATATCCAATGACGCTTCTCATCTACAGGTTCGGTCACCGCTCTGGTGGCAGAATTGCAAATCGCCGGCGTCTTGGCAGGTGCGATGACCTCAAGTTGGGCGAGACATTGCTGAGCAGTCGCCGAACCGATGATCGCATCGACATGCTCCTCATCGATGAGCTTACGAACATTCACAACGGTGCGGGTCGTATCGGTTGCGTCATCCAGGACGATAAACTGAATACTGGTATCACCAACCTTCATCGGAGCAAGACTCATCGCGTTTCGCGATCCGATTCCCAGCGTTGCAGCCGGGCCGGTGATCGGCAACGTCACGCCAATCTTCACTTGCGCGTGTGCGGGGCAAGACAGGACCAACAAGCCTAGCATCAGAGTCGACGGAAATTTCACGATATTCCTCCCGATTTATTTTTGATTCAACGAGTGTGCTCACGACTGATTCGGCAGCTCCTGAGCAAGTCCGAGATAGCTTTCCACGACACGTCGATCCTTTGCGATATCGGCGCTCCTGCCTTGGAGAACGATACGTCCCGTCTCCAGCACGTAGGCGCGATCGGCGATCTTGAGGGCTGCCCGCGCATTCTGTTCGACAATCAGAATGGACACGCCACGTTCGCGCAGCCGCCCAACGGTACCGAGAACCTCCCGCACGATGCGAGGCGCGAGGCCCAAGCTCGGCTCGTCCAACAGCAAAACCCGTGGGCGGCTCATCAGAGCGCGACCGATTGCCAACATCTGTCGCTCGCCGCCCGATAACGTGCTGGCAATCTGACCGCGGCGCTCCTTGAGCCGTGGAAACAGTTCAAATATCTCCGCAAGAGCGCCGGTGAGGTCGTTCGCCCCAAATCGGTGCCACCAATATCCGCCGAGTACAAGATTGTCCTCGACACTCATGCTGCCGAACAGCGCGCGCTGTTCCGGCACAAGACATAGCCCGCGCGCAACGCGTTCATCGATGTCGAATTTGTTCAGCGAGATGCCGTCGAGTTCAATCGATCCCACACTCGGAAGTACACCCATGATGGCGTTGAGCGTGGTCGTCTTGCCCGCTCCGTTCGGGCCTATGATAGCCACGATTTCACCGGAACAGAGATTGAGTTCGATATCCTGGACGGCTTTCACGTTGCCATATCCAACGTCGAGACTTCTGATTTTCAGAAGAGAGCTCATTCGACCCCACCGAGATAGGCTTCGAGAACTCGCGGATCGGCTTGGACCTCGGCGGGAGGCCCTTCCACCAGCTTTCGTCCGAATTCCATCACCACGAATCTATCGGCAAGATTCATCAGGAAGCCCATATCATGCTCAACGAGCAGGATGGTGAGCCCTTCACGACGAAGTCCCTTCAAAAGGCTCGCAAGTTCCTGCTTTTCGCCAAACCGAAGCCCTGCCGCCGGTTCGTCGAGGAGCAAAAGCACAGGGCCTGCGCAAAGCGCGCGCGCGACTTCGAGCAGACGCTGCTTACCAAGAGCCAGGCTGCCGGCACGGCGATGCATGTCCGATTCGAGTCCGACCCGACGTAGTTGACGGGCAGCCTCCGCGGCAAGACGCCCCTCCTCTTCGCGATCCAGACGGAGCGACCCAAGGAGCATGCCCTTGTGACCGCGCAGGTGTGCTCCGATCATGACGTTCTCGATGACCGACATGTTAGGCAGTAGACGGACGTGCTGGAAGGTTCTGGCGACGCCGAGTTGCACGATCCGGCGCGGCGACAGACCATCCACTCGTTTGCCTTCGACCTCCACCGCTCCCCTGGTCGGGGACAATGCGCCTGTGATCAGGTTGAACATGGTCGATTTTCCGGCACCGTTTGGACCAATCAGCCCAACGATCTCGCCCGCCGCAATATCAAAGCCGACCTTGTTCACGGCTGCGAGGCCGCCGAACCACTTCTCAACGTCGGTGACCCGCAGCAAAAGGCGTCCGACTGGCGGCATGGAGCGAACAGCCGGAGGAGCGGTTGTGCTGGCTGGCACGTCAATCGGAGGCGGCAACAGGGCCGGAAACTTCCCGACAATTGAGCCAACGATTCCTTTTCGGGTCCGCTGAAGGAGAAGGATGATCAGAACGCCGTAGACGATGAGATCGAAATTGCCAGATTGACCAAATAGTTTGGGAAGAATGTCCTGCAAGATACTCCGGAGCAGGGTCAGGACTCCGGCACCGACGACGGCTCCCGCGACCGAGGCAGCGCCTCCGACAACGGCCATGAATAGATATTCGATACTCGCACTCACCTCGAACGGCGTCGGATTGATGACGCGCATTAAATGCACATACAGCCATCCGGCAAGGGCTGACAGTACGGCAGCATAGACGAATACCGCCATCCGGACTCGCGGCACGTTAATGCCGAAGCTTTCGGCCATCAGGGCTCCACCACGTAGCGCACGTATGGCTCTCCCCATCCGGGAACGCAGCAAGCCCGTCATCGCCAGCATGGCAACGAGCACGAACATCCAGATCAGATAGAAGTAACTGCGCCCCGTCTCCAGCGAGTAGCCGGCGATGTTGAGCTTAGGGATCTCGACCAGTCCTGTCTGACCGCCCAACGCGGGGATGCGAGCAAACAAGAAAAAGATCGCCGCGCCCCACGCAACCGTCGAGAGTGGCAGATAGTGTCCGGACAGCCGCAACGTTATGGTGCCAAGTGCGAAGGCCAGGACCGCCGTCGCGAAAACTCCGATGAACAGTGTAACCCACGGCGACAGGCCGAGCGCGGTCGTTCCATAGGCCGAAATATAGGCGGCTGTTCCGACGAAGGCCGCCTGGCCGAGAGACGTCAGACCTGCAATCCCGGTCAGAAGGACAAGCCCTAACGCGACCAGGGCAGAGATGCCGACCATGTTGAGCAGGGTGATATAGAACTCCGGCAGGAGCAAAGGGCTAAGTGCGAGCGCGATGATCGCCGCAACCCAAAGGACGCGGCGCGTCATTCCTCCACCTCCTCTTCGGATGTTTCTCGCGTCAGGAAGGACCGCAAGATGAGAACCGGAATCAGAGCCGAGAAGACGAAGACTTCCTTGAAAGCGCTCGCATAGAATGCTGACCAGGCTTCGATGAGGCCGATAGTCAAGGCACCGAGCACCGCAATCGGATAGCTGACGAGACCGCCGACGATCGCAGCAACAAATCCCTTCAGGCCGATCATGAAACCGGAGTCGAAGTAGACGGTCATGACCGATGACACCAGAATGCCGGAAATGGTGCCAAGAAGCGACGCCAGCAGGAAAGCCAACCGCCCGGCCCTTCGAACCGGAATGCCGACAAGCTGGGCTCCCAGCCTGTTGATCGCTGTCGCTCGCAGCGCGCGGCCGAAGACGGTCCGCCCGAAAAAGACAAATAGCATCAGCATCAACAGGAAGCTGGAGATGACAATTGTCAGCATCGGAGCACCGAACTGCATCGGGCCCAGCGAGAAAGTGAAGTCGAAAAGAGGATCTGTACGAGTCCCCTCGGAACCAAACAAAAGCAGCGCGATGCCCGTGAGGGCAGCATCGACAGCGACGGCTACGATCAGGAGCGTCAGAATGGACGCGTCAACCAGCTGTTCGAACACGAGTCTGTACATCAGCGGGCCCAGCGGCACCACAGTCGCCAGGCAGAGCGCTATCTGACCCGCCGTGCCGAGCCTGTCGGCGGGAACCCACAGCGTGACCGCAACAACGAGAGCCGGGAATACGATCCTGGCAACCGCGATTTGCAGAAGATCCCGCGCGTGCCCCGAGACGATGGCATGCCGTGCATCGAGGATTGCGGCAAGACAACCGCAGATGAGAAGGAGCCAGGCGGTGCCGGGCATGACCCCCGTCTGCATCATGCCGTAGGTCAGAGCGCCGTAGATTACGAATTGACCTTGCGGCACCAGAATGACCCGCGTGATCGTGAAGACGATCAAGATCGCCAGCGCGATCAGCGCATAGATTGCACCACTCGTCACCCCGTCCTGCACCAGGATGAACGCAATAGAGCCGTTCATGGCGAATCTGCAGCGACACCGACACCTGTCGGCTTCTGGTTTTCTTGCCGCTTCATGGACGCTCCTCAAAGCCCCTTAAAATCGGGTTTTCTCTTTTCGTTAAAGGCGCGAACGCCCTCGTGGCGATCTTCCGTCGTCACAAGGCGATTGTAGGCTTCGATTTCGAATTGCATGGCGGTTCTGATGTCAGCCTGCATACCGAAGGCGATTGATTTCTTGGCTTGTATAATCGAGAGCGGCGCGTTGGCCGCGATGGCCGCGGCAGTTTCGAGGGCGGCCGGCAAAAGCTCGGCCGGCTCACAGACCCGGTTCACCATTCCCCAAGCGGCAGCCTCAGCAGCAGAAAAGGGCCGGGCAGAAAGGATGATCTCCTTTGCGCGGCGCATTCCGACGGCACGGGGCAGGTTTTGCGTGCCGCCACCACCCGGCATGATGCCGAGCCGCGTTTCGGTGAGCGCAAAACGCGCCGTGGAAGCAGCATATATAAAATCGCAGCACAACGCGATCTCGCAGCCGCCGCCAAAGGCCACTCCGTTCACGGCCGCGATGATCGGCTTCGGGCATTCCAGCATCCGGAAATTGACCTCCTCGAACAGCGCATGCTGCGCGAGCCACGCCTGATCAGTCATGCCATGGCGCTCCTTGAGGTCGCCGCCTGCCGAAAAGGCCTTGTCGCCCGTGCCAGTCAGAACGACGGAGCGGACTTCATCGCGCCGCACAAGATTCGCAAATACAGAGAGCAAATCGCGGCCTGTCTGAGTATTGATTGCGTTCATGGCAGCGGGCCGATTGAATGCTATCTGCAGAATGTGATCGGCTGGCTGCGACACCACAAGCGTCTCGAAAGCCTCTGGCACTAACGGCCTCCTGTCTCGTCAAGAAGATTGGCTATGGATTTGTTGAGATCGAGATCCCAAAGTACGTCGAACAGACGCACGCAATTTTCGGCCGACAGGTGACGGCGTGTCACGTCTTCAAACTTGGCTCGGGCACGCTCTCGCCCCGGTGGCTCCCGGCGGTTTCCGCCTGCATGGGCGACCGGCCGGCTCGCAATCGTTCGGCCATCTATCAGATGTAAAATAACCTGATCGAACGGCGAAAAGGGCGCCTCGCCGATTTCATCGTCCAGAGCACGTGTCGTGCGATGGATCAATGATTGAATATCGCTTCGCTGGACGCATTCCTCTTCCATCTGTGCAAGTCCAAGCGCACCGATGGTGAGGGCACATGCAACAGCAAATTCGCAACTGAACTTCGCCTCGAGCACGGTCTTCGGTCGGCGATTGTGCAGCATCTCAGACTGAATGTGACCGAGGCGAAGTTCAATGGCGTCAATCGCCTCAATCGAGAATTGTTCGTCCCGCCGCAGCTGCAGCGCTGCGTCAATCAGCCGATGCGTACCATAGCAGACCGGATAGTTCTTGATGTCGAGTCCTTCCGTGAGGATCACCCACTCCGGCTCGCCAAACCCCCGGGAATCTCGTCGCCCCTCACCGGCAAATGCACGAAGAAAGCCCGACTTATGCTCGAAGACTTCCCGCGAAGAATCGACACCATTTGCGGCAAGACGCGCTGAGAGAAGGCCCGCTTCCGCGGCTCGACCAACCTGGAACGACTTCGCCATCGTTCCAAAATTCGCGAGTAGACCGCCCGCTTGTGCGGCTGCGAGGCCGAGCGCGTTGGTCGTCTGGATTTCTGAAAGACGCCGCAACGCGGCGCAGGCGGCGGCTGCGGCAACCGTTCCAAACACGCCACTCGGATGCCAGCCACGAGAATGCAGCGGCTGCGGGCTTGCGCTCCAGAGCGCCGCCCAGGTTTCGTAACCTGCCACGTAGCCCCGCAGCAGATCCGCTGTACTTCCGCCGACAGCCTCGCCCTCAGCCAGCAGAGCGGGTACGAGCACAGCGGAAGGGTGGCTATCGAGAGCTACGTCGTCGTAATCCAGCACGTGGCCGGCGATCCCATTGATGAGAGCCGCGTGCCGGGCAGACGAGCGCGTACCATTTGGCAACAGACGTGCCTCGTCCGGCCCAAGAAATCCAAGTGCCTCGCGCACACGTTCAACAACAGGCTCAGCGCTCCCCGCGATAAGGACGCCTACATAGTCAACCAATCCCCTTCGGAAGGTAGCCACGGCCTCTGCCGGAAAATCGGCTTCATCCATGCGCGCAACGCAAGCCCCGATCCAGGCCGTCAGCGCTGGTGAATGGGCATTGCTGTGGTCTGCCATGGCGCCTCAATAAGATCGCGGCATGCCGAGCACGTGCTGACCGATGTAGGCCAGGATGAGATTGACGGAGATTGGCGCAGTGCGCCCAACTCTGATCTCGCGCCACTTTCGCTCGATGTCATATTCCGTCGCATACGCAAAGCCGCCATAGGTCTGCATCGCAGCTTCGGCGGCCTCCCAGGCGGCATCAGCCGCCAGGAGCTTCGCCATATTGGCATCAGCCCCGCAATCCCTGTGCGCATCAAACAGGGCTGCAGCCTTGCGCACCATCATGTCGGCGGCTTGAATGGACGCATAGGCGCGGGCGATCGGAAACTGAACGGCTTGATTCTGGCCAATTGGCCGACCGAAGACGATCCGTTCCTTCGCGTAGGTCGTTGCTTTTTCGACCATCCAGCGGCCATCTCCGATGGCTTCCGAGGCAACCAGAATACGTTCTGCGTTCATGCCGTCCAGAATATATCGAAAACCTTTCCCCTCCTGACCTATCAGGTTCTCAGCCGGCACGCGAAGTCCGTCGTAGAAGACCTCAGTCGTGTTGTGATTGATCATGGCCTTCAGCGGCCTGATCTCCATGCCTTTGCCCTTGCTTTCCCTGAGATCGACGAGGAGAACCGAGATACCATCGGTTTTTTTGGCGACCTGATCCGCCGATGTCGTCCGTACGAGCAGGAGCATAAGGTCACTATAGAGCGCGCGGGAGGTCCAGACTTTTTGGCCATGAATGACATAATGATCGCCATCGCGCACGGCCCGTGTCTTGATCTTGGTCGTGTCGGATCCCGTCGTCGGCTCAGTTACACCGAAAGCCTGGAGACGCAACTCGCCCGACGCAATGCGTGGGAGATAACGTGTCTTCTGTTCCTCGCTGCCGTGCCGGAGCAGCGTACCCATGATGTACATCTGGGCATGGCATTGGCTCGCCGTGCAACCCGAAGCATTGATCTCTTCAAGGATTACGCCGGCTTCACGGATCGACAGGCCAGCCCCGCCATATTCTTCGGGTATGAGCGCCGCAAGATAGCCGGCTTCTGTCAGGGCGGTGACGAATTCACTGGGATAGCCTGCCTTCTCTTCGACAGCTCGCCAATATTCACCGGGAAACTGCGCGCACAATCGTCGCACAGCCGCTCGCAAATCTGAATGGTCTTCACTGATCATCACACTTGCGGAACGGTCGCCTGACATTTCATTCTCATACTTGTTCATCCGGCGGTTTCTCCATGCCCCAGGATCCGTTGCGTATCAGCGCCGAGTTTGGGGGCTGGCCCCTTTGGAAGGGGCCGGGCTCCATTGAAGCTGAGGGGAAGCGCCACGGTTTTTTGCGCCGAGCCACCAAGCTGGTGCAATATCTTCAGGGCCGCTGTCTGTTCTGCTGCGACAACGCCGGCAGCATTCTGAAGAGGCGCAGCAGGAACGCCAAGCTTGCTCAAGCGCGCGCACCACTCAGCCACTGTTGATTCAGCGAAGACTGCTTCCAACAACGACACAAGAATCCCACGGTTGCGCACCCGGGCACCGTTAGTTGCGAAACGTTCGTCAGCCGCGAGATCGGGACGCTCTATGGCGGTACAAAGTTTATCAAAGAGGTTGTCGTTACCTGCAGCAATCATGAAATAGGCATCGGCCGCCCGAAACGTCTGATAGGGCACGATCGTGCTCATGCCGGAACCTTGTCGCCCCGGCACTTGGCCGGAGGCCAAGAACTGACCAATTGGCCACATCATCCAGCCGATCGCTGTCTCGTAGAGCGAGACGTCCACGACCGTTCCGGTCCCATCAGTGGCACGTTTCATGAGAGCTGAAAGAATGCCAATGACAGCCCACAAGCCGGCCCCCATGTCGACAATCGACACGCCAATGCGCACCGGCGGACGATCACCAGCTTCGCCCGTCACGCTCATCAGTCCGCCGCAGGCCTGCATCAGCGGGTCATACCCCGGATGGTTCTTCAGTGGACCGAGGGCCCCGAAGGCGTGGACGTTGCAGTAGATGAGCGATGGCTTTGCCTCCATCAGCGCCGCGCTGCCCAATCCGGCGCGATCGGCGGCACCGGCCTTGAGGTTCTGAAGTACGATATCGGCCCGATCGACGATCAGCGTCTTGAGAGCGTCACGCTGGGTTTCATCACGAAGGTCGACCTCAATTCCGGCTTTGCTGCGATTGAAAGTCTGAAAGGCCGTGGCGATTCCGTCAGAATATGGAGGGCCCCAATCCCGCACCGGATCGCCCGCACCCACGCGCTCGACCTTGATAACCTCAGCCCCGAGTTCTGCCAGAATTAGTCCTGCATATGGCGCGGCGATGCTGTGGCCCAGCTCGACAACGACCTTTCCCGATAGCGGCAGATCAGGCATCACTCCTCCCGGGGACCGGCTTAAAGTCCGGTTGCGCGATCCTCTATCCAGTGGCCGCCCATGTCTACCTTCCGCATTCATATATCACATATGTGATCAACTATTCCCGGCAGAAAGCCAATTCAGCTGCTGCTCGCCATCTGCTCGTCATCGGCCAGGCGACCGTCAACGATACGAAGCCGACGGTGCATTTGCGCGGCGAGGCTAAGATCGTGAGTGACGGCGACCACAGTCCTGCCGCCTTTCTCGACAAGGTCGCGCAGAATGCCGAATACCTGTCTGGTCGAATGGGTGTCGAGACTGCCGGTCGGTTCGTCCGCTAAAATGACCGGTGGATCATTGGCAAGCGCGCGCGCCACCGCCACGCGCTGGCGTTGGCCGCCTGAAAGCTGATCCGGAGTTTTGTGGAGATGATCGCCAAGCCCCAGCGAGGCCAGTAGCTCCCGCGCGCGGGCCGTGATGGCGGGGGGCGAGAGCTTCCCCAGCGCCCGCATCGGCAGCGCGACGTTCTCGGTGATCGAGAATTCCGGCAGCAGAAAGTGAAACTGGAAAATGAAGCCGAACCGGGTGAGACGTGTTCTGCAGCGCTCGTTCTCATCCATGGTCGTGGTCGAGTGGCCCCCAACCAGGATGTCACCGCTGGTCGGCAGATCGAGCAACGCAAGGAGATAGAGCAGCGATGATTTTCCCGAGCCCGAGGGGCCTGTTATCGCAATGAACTCGCGCGCCATGACGGTGAGGCTGACATCGTCAACCAGCGTTGTTGGCACGATCCCGCCGAGAACTTTGGTTATATGGCGTGCCTCGATCAGGGGCTGGGTCATGTCGAGCCCCTGAGAATATCGACGGGGTGGAGCCTCGCCGCAGCTCGTGCCGGAAAATATCCTGCAACCAGGCTCGACAGCAGCGCCACCGCCGTGGCGAGCAGGTAGTGCTTCATCGAATACAGCATCGGAATAGTGTGATGGTCAGAGAATGGATCGTCAAACCGGATCGAGCCCATTCCATACGTGAGGAGGTAACCGAGCGCCCATCCGACGGTGGCACCCGCAAGGCCGATAATCAGGCCTTCGATCATGAAGATCGACATGATAGTCTGGTTTCTGAAGCCCAAAGATTTCATGATCGCAATGTCGCGCGTCTTCTCATGCGTGATGGTTGAGATGATGTTGTAAGTTCCGAAACTCCCAACCAGAAGGATCGCCCCGACAACCGCGTACATCACGATGTTCCGTATCGCGATGGCAGATAAGAGATCTTCCTGAGCCTCCTGCCAGGAGACAGACTTGTAGCCTGTCTGCTCGCCTATGCGCTCGGCAATCAGCCTTGCCTGCATCGGCTCACGTGTGCGGACCCGGATTTCGTTGATGATTCCGATCTGGTTTTCGAGCGTTTGAGCGGTCCTGAGCAGGACGTAACCCGTCGTCTCATCCGTGACGCGGAAACCCGAATGGAAAGTGCCAACGACGGTGGCGTTGATGGTGACGCCCAGGGCCGAGATCAGGGTAATCTTGGAGTTGATCCGGGCGCCGATCTTGGTCGCCAGCCTGTCCCCCAACAGGATCGCGTTCGACGCACGATAGAGCGACGACAGCGTGCCAACGCGCATCTGCGTGGGAAGCGTCGATACGTTGCCTTCGGTACGGGGATTAATCCCGACCACTGAAACGGTAAGGTTGCGCCCGGCGAAGCGCAGCACCGCCTTCGACTGGACGGAGGCGGTGATGGCGCCGGGGTCCCAGGCCTGCAGCGAGGCGATCGTGGCCATCGGGTTCTTGATGCCGGGTCGACGAACCTGGGGGGTGAGGCCGTGGATTTCAGCTGCGGGAAAGATGAGGTTGGCCGGTTGCTGCGTCGGCTCGCGCGACTCGTCCGTGATGGAAATGTGAGGCATGGCGTTGACGAGCGTGTTGATAAAATCGTCCTGCGTGCCCTCCATGATCGCAGCCATCATGATGGAAAATCCGACCCCGGTCATCACGCCCGCAACCGCCACCAGTGTCTGGCGCAGGCGATAGGTGATATGGGTCCAGGCGATGTTGAGGATCAGCTTCATCGGTGCAAGATGCTCTAGGCTTCAAGATTTGTTCACGTGACGCGGCCGTTCTGCAAGAAGATCACGCTCTAACGAACCACGAACCTGTCGGATGCCGACAGCACCGTACCGCTGGCTTCATCCTTAGCGATGAACACGACCTTGGAGTCACTTGGATTTGCCATGGTCAGGGTCACCCGCAACGATTCCGATCCGTTAGGCTCGACGGCAATGGGACTTCCATTGTCCCTTCCAACAATCTTTATGCTGGCATCAATGCCCTCTATCGCCAAGGTGTAATGACGGATAACATCCGCCTTGTTGAGGAGCGTCACGGTGTAGGCGTTTCGGATCGACCCATCAGACAATGTTGTCGCAGGGGGATCGCGATCGTGCGACACTTCCATGGCGTCGGTCGCTTTGGGTGCGAGCGGGGCGACTCGCGCATCAATCGTGGTTACGCGGACGTGAGATACGTCCTTGATGTTGGCGGTTGCCGGCGAGACGATCAGTTCGCCCTCTTCGGCGCCCGAAACGATTTCAATGTTGCTTGTACCGCGAATTCCGATCGAAACCTCACGCAGCATTGGCCGACCATCTCTGATGATCAGGAGACTGTTGTCGATGACGGCGTTGGCCGGGACAAGAAGCGCGTTGGGCTTCTCGCGAGTGACGATATTGACTTCCGCGGTCATGCCAATGTGAAGCGGAGTATCGTCGGGGAGGCCTATCCTGACGCGAAAGGTTTTCGCAACGGGGTCACCGGCTGGCGTGATCTGTTTCACGTAGCCCTCCAGGACCTTTCCGGGAAATGCGTCCGTTCGCAGCAAGGCTTTTTGACCGATGGCGACGCGAGGTATGTCCTCTTCATTGACTTCCGCGACCACCCACAATGGTTTTGGAAGACCGACGCGATAGAGAATTGTGCCGGGATCAACCATGTCTCCGACTTCGCCATCCTCTTTCAGGACGATGCCGTCCATCGGAGCCGACAACTCATAATACTTCAGACGCTCGAGTTGAGCAGCAACCTGCGCGCGGATTCGGGCGAGATCGATTGCGCTCTTTTGATAGGCTTGCGACGTCGTCGCGCCTTTTTCCAGCAATTGATTCTGCCGCTCGAACTGCATGAGTTCGAAACTCTGTTGGGCGCGCAGGTCTTTCAGCACCGCCTGTCCCTCCCGGTCATCAAGCCGTGCCAGACGTTGCCCTGCCTTTACTGTCGAACCTTCACACCGGCAGCGTTCAACGATTCTTCCTCGCACCAGCGGTGTCATGCGCGACCATGTCTCCGGCTCGACCGAACCGGTCGCATAAACGATTTCCACGGCCGTGCCGTGCGTCACCTGGACCGCTGTGACGGCCGGCCCACCCAGAAACCACCATGCCACGCCGACGGCCGCGATGATCACCGCTGCGGCGATCGGCTTCCAGGGCCGGAAACGATGCTTGGGCTTTTTCATCTGCTCGGAGGAGACTATCAGACCATCTTGTCCTCGGACATCGGAAGCAGAAGGTGTGCTCGGCGGCGCCGTTTTTTCGGCTGCCAAAGCCGCGCGGTCAGACGGAGCATGAACAGTCTTTACAGATTTTACAATCTTTACCAGCGTGTTCAATGTTGGATTGGCGGCCAGCATGCCCCGCAAATAAGTGCTCATCAGGTGAGCGTTGAATGGTGGCATCACCACGCCCGCCTGTTCGAGCTCGGCTCGTGTGCGAGAGCAGTCGAAGCGCAGGGTCGCCCGGTCGCGCTCCACTGTAAAGGCTTCCAGCGTGCGGTCATCCATATTGAGAAGGGAATGAACCAGCGGCATGATCGGCAGGGTTTCCCCTGCCTCAAATCGTTCGCGGATGCGGCCAAGCCACTCCCAGTATGAGAGAATGGCCAGGGGCGGTTCGGCGACCTCATTGTAAGAGGCGAACACAGCCTCGATCGGAGTGACGGTCATGGAGGACAGGTGGAAAACACCGCCGCCTTGTGAATGATCATTTCCGAGCCTGACCAGGGCGCGCGCCGTATAATCGACCGGCGTGATCATCTGATCGTATCTGAACTTGCCGAAGCCCGCGCCAATGCGAATGCAGCTTTCCAACAGCCGGTGGAACGTTTGCTGTTCGTCGTAACGACCAAGTTCGGTGTCACCAGTGATCAGGCCAAGCCGATATACATTGCAGGGCAAGCCGCGCCGGCCTGCGAGGTGGACGAGTTGTTCGCCGACCCATTTGCTGGTCGTGTAGCCATTTGCAAACAGATGGCGTTCTGACTCTATCGATGTGGCCTCATCGACCTCGCGCGCGCCTTCATGGCCGATAGTGCTGAATACCCCCATAGTGGAAACGTAATTGAGGGTCTTGGGCCGTCCGCGGGCACCAAGCCGGAGGATTTCCGCCACGCCCTCGACATTGGCTTTGCGTGCACTCTCGAAGCTTTCGAGATGGTTCATGCTGGTGGCGGCGTGGAAGATGGCGTCCGGCTCGTCGCACGCGCGCCGGTAGTCGGCCTCACTCAGGCCGAGGCGGGGTGCGGAGAGATCACCCGGCAATACCTCGATGCGATCCTCGTCGCCGGGACGCCACAGTGACCAGCGCTTCAGTGTTTGGTGTAGCCGTTCAAACCCCGTCCTGGAATCGGTACAGCGTGAGAGGCACATCACACGATGCGTCCCCTGATCGAGGAGCTGTCGCAGCAAGAACCGACCAACAAAGCCGGTAGCACCTGTGAGCAGAATACGGGCGGGTTTTTCCGCAGGCGGCGCGAACAAGGGCTGGATATCGTCGGGCAGGATGGCGGCTTCAGCCAGCTCGACATAAGTTTCGACGGCACTCTGGCCCAGTGCCGCCGCCAACCGGCCCAGCGTTGGCGCACCGAACAGTGTGCGCACATCCGCCTGCAGTCCCTGTTGCCGCAACCGTTCAATCAGCGTGATCGCCAGCAGGGAATGACCGCCAAGCTCGAAGAAGTTGTCGTTCCGGCCCACCCGGTCGATCTTCAGAAGCTCCGACCAGATCGCAGCGAGCTTCTCCTCGAGCTCGCCCTGTGGCGCCTCATAGCCGCGCCCCGCGTAGGCCTCCCCGCCGGGCAGCGGCAACGCATTGCGGTTCAGCTTGCCGTTCGGCGTCAGCGGCAGCGCCTCAAGCCGCACATAGGCTGCGGGCACCATGTAGTCCGGCAGGCTCGCCGCCAGGTGACCGCGCAACTCCTCCGCGCCAACGCCAGCCTCTCCGGTGTAGTAGGCGACCAGGCGCTTATCCCCGGGGACATCCTCGCGCGCCACCACGGCCGCCTCGCGCACGCCCACCTGTTCGGTCAGCCTCGCCTCGATCTCCCCAAGCTCGATCCGGAAGCCACGGATCTTCACCTGGAAGTCGTTGCGTCCCAGAAACTCGATGTTGCCGTCGGACAGCCACTGACCCAGATCCCCCGTCCGGTACATCCGTGTCCCGGGTTCTTGCGCGAACGGGTCGGCAACAAACCGCTCTGCTGTCAGATCAGGGCGGTTCAAATACCCCCGCCCCACCTGCACCCCACCAATGTTGAGCTCGCCCGCAACACCAACCGGCACAGGGGCTCCCTGCTCATCAAGTATGTAGACCCGCGTGTTGGAAATCGGGCGGCCAATATGGATGACGGCATCGTCCGCCTCAATCGGTCCGGATGTGGCCACAACAGTTGTTTCCGTCGGACCATAATTGTTCACAAGCTTGAACGAGCGCAACTGCGGCGGACGCTGGTGCAAACGGTCGCCGCCCGTCAGCAGTGTCCGCAGACGCGCAGGATACTTTGCCCGACCGAGCACAATTTCTGCGATCGGCGTTGGCAGAAAGCTCACATCAACAGGCTGACATTGCCACCACTCCACCAACTCGATCGGATTGCGAGCGATGCTTGGCGGCGCCATCAAGAGGCCTGCACCCACGCACAGGGCCGGCCAGATTTCCCAACTGGCAGCGTCGAAGCCAAACCCCGCGACGCAGGATGAACGCTCACCCGCCTTGAGATCGAAGGTGACACAGTGCCATTGAACCAGATTGCTCAATTCACGATGTGCGATCATCACCCCTTTTGGCGTTCCTGTGGAGCCGGAAGTGTAGATCACATAGGCAAGGTGCTGCGGCGTCAGGCCCACGACGAGATCCGGATTGCTCTCCAGTTCCTTCGCCCATTCCGCCTCATCGCCGATGTCGATCACCGGGACGCTGCCACCTAGCCCGATCAGGGCTCTCCGCCCTCCCACGTCGCTCAGCACAACAACCGGCGCGCTGTCCGCTATCATGTAGCCAAGCCGGTCCGCCGGATAGGACGGATCCAGCGGCACATACCCGCCGCCGGCCTTCAGCACCGCCAGAAGCGCCACCACCATCTCAATGCTACGCTCGACGCAGATCGCAACCCGATCGTCCGGCCTCACCCCACGGCTGTGCAAGTGATGCGCCAAACGGTTTGCCCTCGCGTTCAGCTCCCCATAGGTCAGCTCCCGACCGCCACAGACAACCGCAACCGCCTCGGGCGTCCGCTCGACCTGCGTCTCGAACAGCTCATGGATGCACTTGTCCTGCGGGTACACCACCGTCGTCGCATTCCAATCCTGAACAACAAGACGACGTTCATCCGCGCCAAGCATGTCAATGCGATCAACCGCCTGGCTCTCATCGGCGACCATTCCCTCCAGCAGACGAACCCAGTAACCGACCCACCGCTCAATCGTCGCACCGTCAAACAGCGTTTTGGCGTAAATCAGCCTGCCCTCAATCTCTTCCCCCGCCTCCTCCAGCAACAGCGTCAGATCAAACTTCGCTGCCTCGGGCCCGCTATCCACTGGCGTCACTTTCAGACCGGACAGCTCCAACTTGCCCTGCGGCACGTTCTGCCATGCAAACACAGCCTGGAACACCGGCGTGTAGCTCATGCTGCGCGGCGGCTGCACGATCTCCACCACCTGCTCGAACGGCAGGTCCTGATGCTCCTGCGCTGACAGGCTCACCGCCTTCGCTCGTCCCAGAACCTCCCAAAAGGACGGAGATCCGGACACATCGATACGCAGCGCCACCGTGTTGACGAAAAATCCGATCAGATCCGCTATCTCGGCTCGCGAGCGGTTCGCCACGGGGCTGCCAATCACAACCTCGTCCTGCCCCGACAAGCGCGCCAGCAGTACCGCAAAACCGGCCAGCAGCGTCATGTGTAGCGTCATGCCATGGCGCAGGCTCAGTTCCTTCAGCGCCCTCGAAAGCTTCGGCTCAAGCCGCACCTCGACGGAAGCGCCCGCGTAGTCCGGCTCCGCCGGACGCTCATGATCAGTTGGCAGCGTCAACAGCGCAGGCGCTCCTGTCAGCGCCTCCTTCCAATACTTTGCCTGCCGCTTAAGAACCTCACCAGCCAGCCAGCGTCGCTGCCACACCGCATAGTCCGCATACTGCACCAAAAGCGGCGGCAGCGGATCTTCCTTGCCCCTGACATTTGCCTCATACAACGCGGTCAGCTCCCGCGTCAGAACTCCCATCGACCAGCCATCCGATACGATGTGATGCATCGTTACCAGCAGCGCGTGATCGTCCTTTGCCAGACGCACCAAGCGGCCGCGAATCAGCGGGCCCTGCTCAAGGTCAAACGGCATGGCCGCTTCCGCTGCCGCCAGACGGTCAAGCCTCGCCTCCGCGTCCGCAACTCCACTCAGGTCGTGCTCTGTAAGCGCAAAGCCGATATCCGCCGCCAATATCCGTTGCGAGGCCTCCCCATCATGCACCACAAACGTCGTACGCAACGCCTCGTGGCGCGCCACAATCCGCGCCAGCGCCTTGATCAACGCCAAACGGTCAAGCTCACCCTGCAGCCGCAATCCGCCAGGCATGTGGTAGGCCGCACTTGCCCCCTTGAACTGGGCCAGGAACCACAGCCGCTGCTGCGCGAACGAAAGCGGCAGCGTGCCGTCGCGCCCCGCCGCCGTGATCGCGGGCAACGTACTGATGGGCGCGTCGGCTATTCCGCCGGCAAAGTCCACCAGAACGGGATGCGCAAACACCCCTGATAGCGGCACCTCGATGTTCAACGCCTGCCGCATCCGCGACACCAGTTGCACCGCCAACAGGGAATGACCGCCGAGTTCGAAGAAGTTGTCGCGCCGCGACACCCGTTCGATCTTCAGAAGCTCCGACCAGATCGCAGCCAGCTTCTCCTCAACCTCGCCCTGCGGCGCCTCATAGCCGCGCCCTGCATAGGCATCCCCGCCTGGTACCGGCAGCGCATTGCGGTCCAGCTTGCCGTTCGGCGTCAGCGGCAGCACCTCGAGCCGCACATAAGCCGCGGGCACCATGTAGTCCGGCAACCGCCCCGCCAGGTGGGCACGCAACTCTTCCGCACCAACGCCAGGCTCCCCGGTGTAGTAGGCCACCAGACGCTTGTCCCCTGGGACATCCTCGCGCGCCACCACGGCCGCGTCGCGCACGCCGGCCTGTTCGGTCAGCCGCGCCTCGATCTCTCCAAGTTCGATCCGGAACCCCCGGAGCTTTACCTGGAAGTCGTTGCGTCCCAGAAACTCGATTGTCCCGTCGGACAGCCACCGCCCAAGGTCCCCCGTCCGGTACATCCGTGCCCCGGGTTCTTGCGCAAACGGGTCCGCGACAAACCGCTCCGCCGTGAGATCAGGACGGTTGAGATACCCGCACCCGACGCCAGACCCGCCAATGTACAGCTCGCCCGCGACCCCAATCGGAACAGGAAATCCATGCTCATCAAGTATGTAAACCTGCGTGTTCGAGATCGGACGACCAAGCGGGATCGAGCTTGTCCCCTCCGAAACCTCCACAATTTCATGAGTAATGGCGAATGTCGTCGTCTCAGTCGGGCCGTAACCATTGAGCAAGTGCCGTGGCGCACCGCTATCCAGCACACGCCTCAATGTGCGCGGGTCCAGTGCGTCTCCTCCTGCCAAGAGATATCGAAGGTGGGGGAAGACACCAGCCAGCGATTCAGCGTACTGGTTGAGAAGACCCGCCGTCAGCCACAGCACGGTAACGGCTTGTTGCTTCAAGACCGCGGCAAATCGGTCTGGATCGAGAACCGTACTCTGGTCGATGACAACGATGCACCCACCGTTGAGCAGCGGTCCCCAAACCTCCATCGTGGTCGCGTCAAACGCTGGATTGGCCGCAAACGCCACGCGATCTGACGGCTCGAACTCTGCGTAGCCATTGTTCAGCACCAACCGTCCGATCGCTCGGTGCGGAATGACAACACCCTTGGGCATCCCGGTCGAGCCGGAGGTGTACATCACATAGGCTGCCGCCTCACTGCTCACCTTTACACATGGATTGTCAGAAACTTCTGCGGCCAAGCACACCACATCCACGTCGACCCATGTGGCGGAGTGTCCCGTGGGCAGCGCCTTGCCCTCTGTGATCAGAACAACATTTGCCGCACAATCCCGGATCATGAACGCCTGACGTTGCTCCGGAAACGACGCATCGATCGGCACATAGGCTGCTCCGCACTTGAGAACAGCAAGTTCAGCCACGACAAGTTCGATCGAACGCTCCAGCAGGATCGCCACGCGATCACCCGGCCTCACCCCACGCTTGCGCAAGTGATGCGCCAGACCGTTCGCCCGCGCATTCAGCTGCCCATAGGTCAGCTTCTGACCGCCACAGACAACCGCGATGGCCCAGTGCCTCCGCTTGACCAACTCCTCAAACAGCTCGTGGATGCATTTGTCATGCGGATACGCTGCCGCCGTTGCATTCCAATCCTCAACAACAAGACGACGTTCATCAACGCCAAGAATCTCAATGCGAGAGACAGCCGTCCCGGGTGCCCGCTCCAGCGCTTCAGTCAACCCCTCAAGCGCAACCCTCATGAGGCCGCAAAGCCGCTCCGCCCCAACACGCACAAGCGTCTGCGCCGTCAGATCAAAGCCCTCGCCCAGATCATCCACCGACAGCGTCACCGGATAGTTGGTCCGCTCCTCGCCGCCGAGAATCTCAACCCCCTCCCAGGTCGCGAACGTCATCGCGCCACCAGGTCTGCTGTGCCGGTAGTTCAGCAATGATGAGAACAACGGCGCGGGAGCAGGCACGGCGCTGCACCGCTGCGCCAGCGCCAAAGGCGCATGCTCATGGTGCAACAGCTCCGCCAGCAGCGCATGCACACGCCTCACGCTGCCATCGACCCCCTCCTCGCCAATCTCAAGGCGCAGCGGCAGTGTGTTGATGAGCATCCCGATGGCCCGATCCGCCCCGGCACCGCCCTGCATGCGCCCAAACAGTACCGTACCAAACACCGCGTTCCGGCGCCCGGACGTTCGTGCAACCACCACGCCCCACGCCAGATGGAACAAGCTTGCCACGCTCACGCCCAGGACGCGCGCACGCTCCCGCAGACGGGCCGACAGGTTGAGTTCCAGCGCAACCTGCGCCTTCTCAAGATCCAAGTCATCACTCTGGATATCCACCAACCCGAACGGCGCCGTCGGCTCATCGACATCGCCCAGCATGCCGCGGAAAAACGCCTCATGCTCCGCGACGCTCACCCCCGACTGCACCTGCACCACAAAATTGCGGAACGGCACCTGCGCCGGAAGCTCCGCCGCCCGGCCCAGAACATGGGCTTGCACTTCCAGCCCCATAACCTCCAGCGCGGTGTGATCCATCACCAGATGATGATGCAGCAACAAGAGCAGCCAGCGATCCCGCGCCTCGTCATGCGTCACGAACATCCGCAACAGCGGCGCCTGGCGCACATCCAACCGGTAGCGCCGCGCGTCGAAGCGCGTCCGCAATTGCTCGCCTGCGTCTCCCGCCGCCGGATTGAGCTCGACCTCCTCGACCGCCACTGCAGCCCGGCGCCACACCACCTGCACCGGCTGCGAAAGCCCTTCCCACGCCACCGCGGTGCGCAGGATATCGTGCCGGTCAATCACCGCCTGCAGCGCCGCGACAAATCCGTCCAGAAGGTCACGCCCGTCAAATGCCATCAGGCTCAACGTCAGATAGGCGTCGCCGTCGCCGCCCATCAGATGGTGGAACAGCATTCCCTCCTGCAGCGGCACCAGCGGATAGATGTCCTGAATATTGGCGGCTCCGCCCACAACATGAGCCGCAATGCCATCGATCTCCGCCTGGCTCAACTCGACCAGCGGCAGCATCGCAGGCGTGATCGCCTCGCATCCTGCAGGGATCAAATTGGCCGGAACCTCAACGCCCCCTCCTCCGCCCAATGCCGCAGCCAGCCCGCTCAGCGTTGGTGCACCGAACAGTGTGCGCACATCCGTCTGCAGTCCCTGTTGCCGCAACCGTTCGATCAGCGTGATAGCCAGCAGGGAATGACCGCCAAGTTCGAAGAAGTTGTCGTTCCGGCCCACCCGTTCGATCTTCAGAAGCTCCGACCAGATCTCAGCCAGCTTCTCTTCAACCTCGCCCTGCGGCGCCTCGTAGCTGCGCCCCGCATAGGCATCGCCAGCGGGCAACGGCAACGCATCGCGGTCCAGCTTGCCGTTCGGCGTCAGCGGCAGCGCTTCAAGCCGCACATAGGCCGCAGGCACCATGTAGTCCGGCAACCGCCCCGCCAAGTGAGCTCGCAACTCTTCCGCGCCGACGCCAGCCTCCCCGGTGTAGTAGGCCACCAGACGTTTGTCGCCAGGACTGTCCTCGCGCGCCACCACGGTCGCCTCGCGCACCGTTGGCTGTTCGGTCAGTCGCGCCTCGATCTCGCCAAGCTCGATCCGGAAGCCACGGAGCTTCACCTGGAAGTCGTTACGTCCCAGAAACTCGATTGTCCCGTCAGACAGCCACCGGCCAAGATCTCCCGTCCGGTACATCCGTGCCCCGGGTTCTCGCGCAAACGGGTCGGCGACAAACCGCTCCGCCGTCAGATCCGGACGGTTCAAATACCCGCGCCCGACACCCGGGCCCCCGATGTAAAGCTCCCCCGCAACCCCAACCGGGACAGGAGCTCCATGCTCATCGAGTATGTATACTGTCGTGTTCGAGATCGGACGACCAAGCGGGATGGTGCTTGCTCCGTCCGCAACTGCCACAACATCATGCGTGATGGCATATGTTGTCGTCTCAGTCGGACCATAGCAATGAACGAGACGCCGAGGGGCTCCTGCAAGGAGCGTCTGCCTGAATGCGGATGGGTCGCTTCGGTCTCCGCCCGTAAGCAGAACCCGCAATGAAGAAAAAATTCCAGGAACTGCAGCATAGCTATTGAAGAGGGCCGTCGTCAGAAACATCACCGTGACGGCTTGTTGCTTCAACACCGCGGCGAACCGCTCCGGATCGAGCACCGTATCCTGGTCGATGACAACGATGCACCCGCCGTTGAGCAACGGTCCCCAGACCTCCATCGTGGTCGCGTCGAACGCCGGATTGGCCACGAACGCGACGCGATCCGAGGGCCCGAACTCCGTGTAGCCGTTGTTCAGCACCAACCGTCCGATCGCCCGATGCGGGATGACGACCCCCTTGGGCGTCCCAGTCGAGCCGGAGGTGTACATCACATAGGCGGCCGCCTCGCTGCTGACCGCTACTTTCAGATTCCCTGAAACTCTTGCTGCCGAACACACCACATCGACGTCGACCCGTGTCGCGGAGAGTCCCGTGGGCAGCGCCTTGCCCTGTGTGATCAGAACAACATTCGCCGCACAATCCCGGATCATGAACGCCTGACGTTCCTCCGGGAAAGACGCGTCGATCGGTACATAGGCGGCGGCGCATTTGAGAACAGCAAGTTCAGCCACAACAAGTTCGATCGACCGCTCAAGCAGGATCACCACGCAATCCCCCGGCATCACCCCGCGCTTGCGCAAGTGACGCGCCAGATGGTTCGCTTGTACGTTCAACTCCCCATAGCACAGCTTCCGGCCACCACAGACAACCGCAACAGCCTCAGGTGCCAGCCAGACCTGCTCCTCAAACAGCTCGTGGATGCACTCGTCTTGCGGATACGCCGCCGCCGTCGCATTCCAATCCCCGACAACAAGACGACGCTCCTCTTCCCCAAGCAAGTCAACACGATCGACCACCTGACTGTCATCCGCGACCATCCCCTCCAGCAGGCGGATCCAGTAGCTACCCCATCGCTCTATCGTCCCACGCTCAAACAACGTTGGCGCGTAGTAGAGACCGGCGACAATCTCCTCGTCGGTTTCAATCATCTTCAGCGTGAGGTCAAACCCCACGTCACCATCAGGAGGATCCCGCCAGCAGGAGGTCTCAAACCCTCCCCAGGCCACCATGGCTCCATTGCTGCCCGCCGCTTTGCCAGCCATGAGCGGGGACAGATTGTTGGCCCCTCTCGCGTTATGAAACACGAACAGATTCTGGAAAAACGGAGCACGGTCATGCGCTCGGGACGGATTTAGCTGCTTGACCAGTTCAGTAAGTGGATAGTCCTGATTGCGCAGGGCTCGAAAAGCCACAGACTGAATCTGCCGGATGAGGTCTCCTAATGTCAGAGACGGCTCGAACAAAGCGCGCAAAGTCACGATGTTGATGAACGTCCCCATAGCATCAGACCAGCGACCATTGCCTCGCGCCGGCACAGGGGAGCCAGTCGTGACGCTGTCCTGTCCGGTCACCCGATGAAGCAAGATCAAATAGGCTGCAAGGACCACCACATAGAGCGTTACGCGATGTTTCTTTGCCAATTGGCGCAAGGCATCTGTGAGTTTGGCGGACAAGACCATCCGAGTATTATCGGTATCAAGCGGAGCGCTCTGGGCACGAGGCCGGTCTGTTGGCAAGTCCAGCACCGAGTCATCCTTGCCAAGTACTTCGTGCCAATACCCCAGTTGCCTTTCGGCGGCCTTGCTCTCAAGCCATTCTTGCTGCTCATGGATGTAGGAAAAATAGTCAGGCTCCGCAGAACCAGAGGCGTCGCTCGTCAAGTCAGATTGCTTGCCCTCCAGGATCTTTCCCAACTCGTCGATCAATTTCCAGAACGACCAGCCGTCAATGATCAAATGATCAAAGACCAGGAGCAGGATGCATTGTTGGCCAGGCCGGCGATAGATCCCAGCGCGCACCAAAGGAGCCGCTGTCAGATCGAACGGCTTAACCGTCTCTTCAGCGAGACTATGTTCCAGCTGCTCATCGGAGAGATCGCCAACATCCGAAACGGACACTTCGACTGTGGCGCCTTTATCAACGCATTGGCTTGGCGTTCCATCAATTTCCCGGAATTTCGCTCGCAGGATCGGGTACCGAGCTGCCAGCACATTGAGCGCTTGACGCAGATGGCCAGCGTCCAGTTCGCCAAGAACGCGGACACAGAAGCTTATATTACGAAGGCCGCTCGATTCTGGATGTGTTCTATACTCAAACCACAAGCTGCGCTGAACCGCGGACAGCGGATGCCAGACGTCTTCCTCATAATTCATTGCCGCCTTGACCTCTCAGCCTTTCCGAAGACTAAGAGGCGTCATGTCTTTCCAAACATTCTTGATATATTCGAGACATTCCGCCTTTTGTCCCTCCTTACCTACTGCTTGCCAGCCGCGCGGAATCTCATTGCACTTCAGCCATAATGAGTATTGCTCCTCATGATTCATCAAAACGGTGTAGACTCTGGCGTCTTCTCGGTTTGACATTCTTGTTTTCCAACCTCTACCCGGAATCTGCTGATGGTTAATTTTGGCGTGACATGTGAGGGGCGTATCGCAAGACCTTGCAAGAGGCTGCGAAATACTGATTTTCAAACCTATTAACTCTAGGTTCACGTTTGCAATAAGGCTGTCAACGATCCGGAGCGGCCGCCGCACAACTCACGTTGAATGCATTTGCCCTATGGTTGAACGTTAACGTTCCACCATTAGATTAAAGCTGGGAGTTCAAGTCGAAAGAAAACCGCGATAGGCACGTTTGCGAATACAAACCAATGGGGAAGTGAACATGAGTAATTTCAGAGCTAATCAGCTGCGACACAACTCGCTCCGGTGCGAGATAGTCACCCGCTACGAGCAACTGCTTCACGCCTATGTCGTTCGCGGCATTTGCTTTATGGAGGAGCACGGCGTTAGCGCACACCAAAATTATGACGGAAACGACTTCCAGGCGACGCACATGATCGCCTACTATGACGACGAACCGATAGGCACCGCACGCCTCAGGTGGTTTCGTGATTTTGTGAAGTTTGAACGGTCCTGCTTCACAAAGAGCTATCGCCATCCCGACATTATAAAGACAGCGGCGAATTTCAGCTTCGATCATGCTGCGCGAAAAGGATACACGCGGGTTATTACCCACGCGGCTCCAAAATATGCTCGTCTTTGGCGGATATTACTTGGCTTCAAAATGGTCGAGGGAAAGGCACCAATCCACTTCAATGGTCATGATGAACCTTACGTCGAGCTGGTCAAGGAGCTCAGCCCGAAGCAGGACGCCATCACGACAGAAACGTCAGTCCCCATCTTATTCAGGGTTGAGGGACAATGGGACATCCCGTCCGAGTTCGAGGCAGCTTAGCAAGCCAGGTGCACGGGAGCTCTCTGCACGGGAGCTCTCTGCACGGGAGCTCTCTGCACTGCAGCAGCGACGAGCCTCAAACCGTTCTAATCAAGTCTGCTCCGCAAACACAACCTGACGTGTCTGCGGAGCCACTCAATGGAATCAGACTGGTCCGGGACCGAACAGCAGTTGAATGCCCTCGGAGTGAAGTCCGTGAGAATCCTCTACGTACAGATCTCGGGAGAACCATATGTTGTGCTCGCCGAACAATTCAACCAGCATCTCAAACACAATATGAACGGGGCGAGACCGAAGACGCTCCTTCTGAGCAACGAGGAACATCGGTATCCGGACATGAATATTGAGATCCAGAGGAACCGCGTCCTGTGCGGGAAGGGTATAGTTTCCGAGAAGACCGATACCCAGACCGCTTTTTACCAATAATCCATAAACGATGGAATTGTTGCTTGAATGGGTGATGCGACCGCGTGCCGCAGCTGATTGCCAATCGATCCATAGCCCGGTTTTCGCCGCGTAAAACTCCGAATGGATAAAAGTGTGATCTGAGAGATTGTCCAGCGTTGGCGTTCCGTTCTGCTGAATATAGGTGCGGCTCGCCACCGGCAGCAGGTGCAAGAAACCGACAGCCCGCGAGACAACGTCCGTGGAATGGGATGGAGTGTAAGTCAACCCTATGTCCGACTGGTTCTCGCGCCAATCCATTAAATTGACCGGAGTCTCGATAGCAATCTGAATCGACGGGTACTCAGCCGACATCTTCGCAATTGCCGGGGCAAGAAAGCAGCAGCCAAGCCCCTCGGTAACGCTGAGGCGAACTTTACCGACCGCCGACTGCTTCTCCAGCCTGAGTTCACTCGAAAGATTGAATAGCTTCTGGTCCAGCTCTGCCAGGGATTTCGCGAGTTTCCGCCCGTAATCCGTCAGCTGAACTCCTTGTTTTGTCGCAATAATGAGCTGAGCGCCCATCAGATCCTGTAACCGCTTGGTTTGGCGGCTGACTGTGGGATGGCTGGTGTTCAGCAGTTCGGCCGCCCTACTAAAGGACCCCGTTTTTGCGACAACCAAGAAGGTTCTTAGCTCACCCCAGAACTGACCGCTCAGCACACGTTCGGTATCGATCGAACTCCGATTGAGCGACGTCTGGGCACTCTCAAACGGAAATATATTTCCATCGTCATAAGTCATTCGGCTCCCCCCGTGCCCGCGCCCCGTTCTTTCAACAGAAGAACCTGCACTGCCGAAGTGTAACGACGGCAGTACTCCTCATTGACTTTTGACGAAAAGGCCGCAGCGTAGACAGAAAACCGCGATGGCCTCGCCAATGATCAAACGAGCAAGAAGGATCGGGGCGCACGAAGATTTGTTGTGAAATGATTTGGGCAAACTAAAGGCCGTCACGTCATTTCCGAAGACGCGAGGCCACCTTGAGAAGATCGCAGACGTGCTCAAAACGCAGTCCCAACGCCACGGCAGAGCCTAACTCATTCTGCGCGGCGAAGTCGTTGTGTCAAATGCCGGATTCAATGTCGGATTCGGCTGTATACAGTCGGTAGGGATTGGCGGTAGCGGCCCCCCGCGACCATTAGCCTCAGAAGACCGTGAGAGCAGAACTCCAACCGCTTTTGCAGGCGGCATTTGATTCAAGCCGTCAAAAGCTCCCTTCCCGGTTGTGCGTGCCCGATGACGCAGCCGTCGAGATGGCTGTATCCCTCACGCACCAACGGCGGGATCGCATGCTCTTCGTCGTAAGCATTCAGTCCGACCAGTTTGAAGATTTCGTTTCGTGTACCACTCGCGGAGTGGGAGCGACAAACTGCGAGAGACGCAGAGGATAAAACGAACGAATATAGGAAGCGGTTCGAGCCTCACAGGATCGCGCAGGCGAGGAAGGCAAGTGAAAAATTCCGTCGGTATTTTCGCAAGAACGGAGTTTTCATTCGCGAGCCGATCAAGCGACGGTTTGAAGAATTGCATGAATTGATGCAGGCCGCTCTTTCCGAACACGAAATGAATTTCAAGCACCGAACATGCGAATTCAAGTCGATTGACTATCTCGCGTCTGACGGTGAGAGGATGGTCAAGGCCTTGGAGGCGGAGACACAAAATGTATTGTGGGATTTCGCGCACCAACAAGCCAAGAATCAAGCTGAGAATCAAACTGAGGATCCAGCAAGCTGAGAATTCAGCTTGAAGCTTTTGATCCCGAGCCGGTTTCACAATTCGCACCTGCTGTGATGCATGATGCTTCCTAGGAACAGCGCGCAGCGAAACCACTGACACAGCTTCCATCACGAGGATTTGCGGCGTTCCGGCTGCATCTCCGACAATAGTCGATTTGACGCGCCAGAGCAGATCGCCGTTAGTTGGATATGGGGGGCGGATGACGGAGGTCTTCATGTCGGAACACGACCACGGTTTTGACGAACACGCTCACGTCCATTCCCATCAGGCTTGCGCCAATCTGTTCGGCTGCGGAGACGAGAAAGGCACAGGTGTTATTCGCGAGGATATCAAGGATGCTGTTTTCGATCATCGGCGGGCCGATCGCGTCCTCCACATGGACGAGATCGATCAGCAGAACCTAGACGGTTACTTATCGACACGCGGCCGAGGACGGCGCGCATTTCTCAAAGCAAGCTCCTTCATGGGTTTGCTTGCCACGGTCGAGTCATCGTTCACGCGACTTGCGAAGGCGCAGCAGGGTCCGCCTGTGCAGAACGGAGCATCGAGCGCGGGGCGCGTGCACGTGGTCCCATCGACCAAGGAGACGGTGCGGCTCGGGGTGTTCGACACCAATCTGGCTCCCGTTCTGACTATCGAATCCGGCGACATCATCAGCTTTCCGGATACCTGGTCGCACTTCCTCAATGAAATGCAGCCGGGCGTGCCGGTCGACAGACTGGCGAAGTTGCGCGTGGACAATCCCGGGAAAGGGCCGCATTCGATCATCGGACCAGTCGCGGTGAATAACGCCGAACCGGGCGATGTGCTGGAGATCCGCTATCAGCGAATCCAGCCCTACGAATGGGGTGCGGTCTTCAACAATCCCGGCCCGCTTGGCACAGGCCTCCTGCCCCAGGACTTCGCACAAGGGCAGGTCAAATATATCGATCTCGACCTGCACGCGATGCAGGGCAGGTTCATGCCCAACATCAACGTTCCGCTGAAACCGTTCCAGGGCACTCTGGGCGTAGCGCCGCCCGATGGCTATTTTCCGCCGCTCAGCGCTGGCGTCACGAGCTCCGTTCCGCCCGGCCCTCACGCCGGCAACCTGGACCTCCGTGAACTCTCCGAGGGCTCAACACTTTTCATTCCGGTCTGGAAACCCGGCGCGCTCATCTACACTGGTGACAGCCATGCGGTGCAGGGCGACGGCGAGATCTGCCTGTGCGCGCTTGAGACACGCATGAAGGAGCTGCGCATCCAGGTGATCCTGCACAAGAACAAGAACATGGATTGGCCGGTCGCTGAGACCGACACCCATTGGATCGTCATGGGGCTCGACAAGGACCTGAACAAAGCGATGACGCTCGCCGCCCAGAATGCGATCAAGTTTCTGGCAGTGCGGGCGAAGATCAGCCCGCTCGATGCCTACGCACTCTGCAGCATTGGAACAAGCTTTCGGGTGACACAGGTAGTGGACATCGTGCGCGGCGTCCACGCCATGATCCCAAAAGCGCTGTTCGCAACGGAGCTCAGACGCGAAATGTCGGTGGTGTGACTTTCGTCCGAGAGGTAGAGGCATCGCCTCATTGCTTGCGATAGGATTGAGCCACCCAGCAATGACGGTGGCGTTGAGGGCGAGGTGACCGCACACGCCGACGTGCAAGTCCGGCACTTCATATGAAGGCGATGAGATATGAAGACGATAAGCTGAGCACACTCACGCTCGCCTCATCGCCCTCGCAGTTCGGGCACGTCAGGCAGAAAGCTCGATCCTTCTGATCCCAAGAAATCGAACATCGCCTGGGCTGGGGGCAGCAGGATCTTGTCTGAGCGGCGGATCACGTACCACTGGCGGACAATGGGAAGCCCGGCAACGTCGAGAATCACTAGACGCCCCTCGGCGAGCTCATGCGCGACCGTGTGCGCGGAGATGAAGGCGATCCCGAGGCCGGCGATCACCGCCTGCTTGATGGTCTCGCTGCTGCTCATCTCCATGCCGATGGTGGGCTCGAAATCGGAGCCCTGGAACATCCCCTCCATCAGGATCCGTGTGCCCGAGCCGGGCTCGCGAGTAAGAAACGTTTCGTGCGCAAGGTCGGCGAGGCTGAGACCTGAATCCCTCTCCAGCCAATGGCCCCGGCGCGCCACGATGACATGCGGGTTGCGTCCCAACTGCCGGACATCGACCTGAACATCCGGCGGCGGGCGCCCCATCACCGCGAAGTCGAGATCATAGCCGCGCATCGCCTCGCGGATCTCGTCGCGATTGCCGATGGTCAGCTTGACCTTGATCCCAGGGAAACGTTTCGAGAAGGCGGCGATCGCGTGCGGCACGAAATACTTCGCAGTCGAGACCGCTCCGAGATGCACAGTACCACCAGTGCGCCCCGCCAAGAGATCGAGCGCGCCCTGGCAATCCGCGATTGCGGCCTCGACCCGCTCTGCGAGCGCCAACACCTCTCGTCCTGCCTCCGTCAGCAACATGCCGTCGCCGGTCCGCTGCAGCAGCGGCAATCCCGCAAGGTCCTGCAACTGGCGCAGTTGCTGGGTCACCGCCGGTTGGGTCAGGCCGAGATGGCTTGACGCCGCCGTGACGCTGCCTTTCGCCGACAGCGCCGCAAGCGCCCGCAACTGCCGGATCGTCAGATGCCGCAGCTGGATTGCCGGACGAGAATTATAAGAAAAATCTTTGGACCTCATTATGAATAGAAATTTTCCTTATTAGGCTGGCTCTGTCAACTTATTCGCGTAGGGACTGACCGCTTCATTCAAGGAGAAAGGAGGCGGTGGCCCAATGGGGAGACGCGAATGGCCGGGCAACTCACACTGGAAGACTGCCTTCGTTGGTATTCAGAGACCAGTTCCCAGGCTTTGGCCGTGGCGGCCACAGTCGATGCCATTGCTGCCGCGGCCGTAGAAATTGCTGATTTCATCAGCGCGGGAACGGTCGCTGACGCCTCCGGCTTGGCGTCTGGCCAAAACGCCGACGGGGACCTGCAGCACAATCTCGATGTTCAGGCGGACGCGATCATTCGCCGCCACCTCGGCAAAGTGCCGATCGCAGCGCTGGCGTCGGAGGAGATGGACGAGGCGCAGACCGGCGACACCGGCGGAAAGGTCTGCGTGGCGATCGATCCACTCGACGGCTCCTCCAACATCGACATCAACATGACGGTCGGTACGATCTTCTCGATCCTGCCAGCACCGGACGATCTGAGCCTCGCCTTCCATCAGCCCGGAGCCGCACAGCTCGCGGCAGGCTTCGTCACCTATGGCCCGCAGACATCGCTGGTGCTCACCCTGGGTGAGGGCGTTGACGTCTTTATTCTCGATCGGACGGACGGTTGTTTCCGCCTGGCGCGACGCGGCGTTCGGATTCCTGAGACGGCAGCGGAGTTCGCGATCAACGTCTCGAACAGGCGCCACTGGGATCCGCCAGTGCGCGTCTTCATTGACGAATGCCTGGCTGGCGTTGACGGAGCCGCCAACCGCGATTTCAACATGCGCTGGATCGGTTCACTGGTCGCGGAAGCTTTTCGCATTCTCACGCGCGGCGGCGTGTTTCTCTATCCGTCCGATACGCGGCGCAACTACGGCGAAGGTCGTCTACGCCTGGTCTATGAAGCGCACCCGATCGCCTTCATCGTCGAGCAGGCTGGCGGCATCGCGTCCACCGGGCGCGAGCGCATCCTCGATCTGAGCGCGCGGAGCCTGCATCAGCGCGCCCCCTTGATCATGGGATCAAGCCGCGAGGTGCGGCGTATCGAGGAACTGCATTGCGATCCGCAACTGATGGCCAGCGTCTCCGCGCCTCTTTTCGCGCGGCGCGGTTTCTTCCGCCAGTGAAAGGAGCACCGAATGTCCAGAAGACATCCGATCATCTCGATCACCGGCTCATCCGGTGCGGGCACAACCTCCGTCAAGAAGACATTCGAGCAGATATTCTTCCGTGAGGGCGTGAACGCCGTCTACATCGAAGGCGATGCGTTCCATCGCTTTGACCGTAGTGAGATGCGCGAGCAGATGGCGACGGAGGCGGAACGGGGCAACAAGCATTTCAGCCATTTCAGCCCGCAAACCAATCTCTTCGAGGAGCTGGAGCAGGCATTTCGCGACTATGGCGAGACCGGCACCGCCATGACACGACACTACGTCCATGACGACGAAGAGGCTGCTCGCCATGGCAGCGCGCCCGGCACGTTTACCCCATGGAAGCGCCTGCCGGAGAAATCCGACCTTCTCTTCTACGAAGGGCTGCACGGCGCCGTCGTTACTGACAAGGTCAACATGGCGCGTTACGCGGACTTGAAGATCGGCGTCGTACCCGTGATCAATCTCGAATGGATCCAGAAGCTGCACCGCGATCGCAGCGCGCGCGGCTACTCGACCGAAGCCGTGACCGACACCATCCTTCGCCGGATGCCGGATTA